>OLNS01000830.1_pt1 | contig 26004 bp, 21 predicted proteins | sample 1673031 | NCBI WGS metagenome assembly OLNS01 (sample SAMEA3136748, study PRJEB25190) | human gut metagenome | biome: human gut; feature: human-associated habitat; material: faeces | place: Austria | collected 2013
GCCAAATCCTCTTCCAACCTAGCCATAGGATCTAACACCTGCCAACCATTGGGAGCATAGGTGATGTAATATGGGAAGGTATAGGCTAAGAAAGCAATGTTTGTACCTGCTTTAGTTCTGTGGATAAGATAGGACTTGGCCCATTCAGGCTGTCTCCCCTCATCCTTGAGATTTCCTATGATAGGCTGAAACTTAGCCTGCTCATAAAGACAGTCTAGCTCATCCTTGGCCAGACCAATCCCCTCATTATTTCCAATAGTCGCATAGTCTATCCCCAACTCATTCATCAGGGCTACATTAAAACGCCCGGCTGTCGCATCAGATAAGGGATGGGACTTATCCACATTGTCCCCAAGATCTACCTTAATCAACTCTCTATCCGTCTGACTCAAATCATCCACAGCTCGCTTGAGTTGTGGATACTGTTCAAAATGAGAGTGTAAATCATTGATATGAAGAATTCGAATCGTGTCTTTCATGACTCCTATTGTAGCACTTTTGCTATAAAAAAACTTGACAATCATTCTGCCAAGTTTTTACATGCTATTTTTCAAACAGGAACGTATTCCTAGTTAACTTTCTTTTTAACATATTCTTCTGCGAGATGATAGACGTCATCTGCTAGGGATATACTGACATAGATGCACACAATTGAGAAAATTTCTCCTCTAAAGTGTTGCCAAGCAAAGAATATAAGCCCATAAATTAGGAGAGCAAGTACTATTTGGCCAAAAAATTGACTCAGTAATCGCCTAATAACGACAAATAAGTCCATAAGTAATCCCATCTTTAATACCATAACCAATACCCTTTAAGGCTGCACCTTGCCAAGTACCTGTTTGAATACCACCTTTAATGGCTCCTCCAACAGCCCCGACGCCTACGGCAGCTGTAGCTCCCCAAAAACTACATGCTCCACCCTTAACAGTAGAAAGATCTTCGGAATTAAGTGAGTTAAAATTGTTAATGATTTGTGTCGTCATTAAAACAACCTCCTTTAAAATATTTTTTAGCCTTTTCTCAAAAGCTATGATTGTATTATAGATAGAAAGCCAACAAAAAAGTAGTGACATAAATGTCACTACCTGATTTTGAGAGTTGACTCAACTAATAACCTCAAACTTACACATTATTTTACTTTAAACGGAAAGCTTCTTAAAAATGTCTGTGATAAAACTATTTAAAATCTGTCATAGTTTCAGTTCTTAAGACAGCCAATTATTTTGCGAGTGTAGTGAGCATATACTGAGACTTGTCGCTGTGATAATGACGACTAAGACTTTGTAGTCATAAGCGTTGGGAAGTTTTGAGACCTTAGGCTCAAAAGAAAAATATATCTTCAAACTAAATAAGGTCTTTTGAGTTTCCAAAAAGTTTGATAATAATCAAAAAAGCTGAAACACTTTGGTTTCAACCTCTTGAATTTTTAAATTAAAATTTGCTCTCACCTAGAAGCCAATACTTAGAAACTTTGCTTCTTAGCTTTACGCTCAGCACGTCCCTTAGCACGGTTAGCCGCACGACGTTCACGTTTGCGTTTTTCGTCAACCTTCCACTGAATTTTCTTCTTGTAGCCAGGCTTGATTTTTTTCTTTTTCTTCTTAACCAAACCGATCATTTCCGTATCAAGTTTTTGATAGGCTTTTTCACGGTTGGCACGACGGTCACGGTCATAGGTATCTTGAAACTCGCCGTCCTTATAGACTTTAGGGTCAAAGGTAATCCCCATCTTTTCAAGCTCACGAATATCGGAGTCGTCACTTGGTTGATAAAGGGTAATGGCTGTTCCTGACAAACCATTACGTCCTGTACGCCCTACACGGTGAACAAAGAAGGACAAATCTTGAGGGATAGCATCATTGATAACATGGCTAACCCCTTCAATATCAATCCCACGCGCCGCAAGGTCAGTCGCTACAATGTACTCAAAATCAAGCTTCTTGACTTGATTCATGATACGCTTACGTTCACGTGGTGGAATACCTCCATGAATTTTGGCAACCTTAAGACCATTTGACACTAGGTAGCTGTGCAAATCGTCAGCACGTTCCTTGGTATTAACGAAAATCATTGCCAAATATGGCTGCATTCCCTTAAGCATCTCAAGAATCTGTTCATTCTTGTTGCGCCCCTTGGTAGATACCAACCAGTTATCAATGGTATCTGCAATAACTGTTGAAGTCTTGATTTGCTCCATGACTGGATTGGTCAAATACTTCTTCAAGAATGGTTGCAATTTTTGAGGAATGGTTGCTGAGAAGACCAAAATTTGAACTTCCTTAGGCAGACTTGCCGCAATCTTGTCCACAGTATCCAAGAATCCCATGTCCATGGTCATATCAGCTTCATCAACAACAAAGGTATGGGCCTTGTGGATAGCCAAGTCACCAGACTTAACTAGGTCATAGATACGTCCTGGTGTCCCGATAACAATATGAGGTTGGGCTACCTTGAGTTTCTCAATCTGACGTTGCTTGTCTGTACCACCCACATAGTTAACCACACGAATTTCTGTATCAGAGTGTTTAGCAATCTGTTTTGTTGCTTGGTAAATTTGTGTCGCCAATTCACGTGATGGCGCTGTGATAACAACTTGAACATCGCCACTCTTTGGATTGAGCTTCTCAAAAATTGGCAAGAGGAAGGTATGTGTTTTCCCTGAACCCGTCTTTGATTCACCCACTAAATCACGGCCTGAACGGACTACAGGAATCAATTTCTGTTGAACAGGTGTTGGCTCCTTAAACTTAATCTCGTCAAGAGCCTCCTGAATAAATGTTTTAAAATTAAAATCTTTAAATGACATATTTATTTACTTCTTTTCTATCTAGTCTATCCTTATCATTATAACAAAAAAAGAGCATTTCTGCTCTTTTCATTTATTTCATAACGTTTCCAAGAACCATCCAAAGGGTAATGGCACTTGCAAGCGCTCCAACTGCCCAAAGGAAAGCATCAACCTTCCACTCTGACCATTTGTCGCCCTTACCTGAAAGACCTCCCAATTCGAGGTGATGGTGGAATGGTGTCATACGGAAGATACGACGACCTTCTCCATACTTACGCTTAGTGTATTTGAAATAGCTGACCTGTATCATGACAGAAGCTGTCTCAAAGACATAAACCACACCAATCAAGAGTAGGGTCCATTCTACACGTAGGGCAATAGAGATAACTGCAAGCATAGCTCCAAGTGACAAGGAACCAACATCTCCCATAAAGACCTTGGCTGGCTTGTGGTTAAAGACGAAGAAGCCAAGAAGAGCCCCAATCATAGTGATAATGATGGTCAAGATAGCGAACTCACCCTTGACAAAAGCGATAATCCCATAGGCAATCAAGCTGATAACCACAGAGATAGAAGCTAAACCATCAATACCGTCTGTCAAGTTCACAGCATTTGAGAAACCGACAATCCAGAATAAAACAAATAGAACATAAAAGACACCGAGATGAATGGTTAATCCACCAATAGCTAGGCTATCTGTCCCACTAGGGAGTACGTGAATAAAGTAGAAAAGCAAACCCGCAATAATCTGCAAGGCCATCTTTTGCCAAGGTTTAAGTCCCTCATTGATTTGACGAAAAATCTTAAGGAAATCATCAAGGAAGCCGATAATTCCATAAATCAAAATTACAAAGAGAATCCCTACTGTAGCACCATAGGCTTGGTGGCCCTCGCTAAAGACGTGGAAGTTAAAAATCAAGCTAACCAAGATGGCAACCACTAGGAAGACTGTCCCTCCCATAGTTGGTGTTCCAGCCTTAGCCAAATGCTGCTTCACATCTTCATGCATTTGTTGGCCACCGATTTTCTTGATTTTGTAGTAAGTAATAAAGTGAGGCATGGCGAGCACCGTCAACACAAAGGCGGCCACACCTGCTATCAGACTCATAGTCATCTTAGTCTCCTAAAGTAATGGTAATCTTCTTGGTTTTAGACAGGGCTTTTCCTGCCGCAACACTTTGTTTGGTAACAGTCCCTGACTTGCCACCCTTATAAGTAACTTTAATGCCTTTCCATTTGGCAAAGGTTTCAACGTTCTTCTTGGTCCAACCATACATGTCTGGAAGTTCTGTGAAATCATTGGTCATGATAAGAATCTGTTCATTAGCCTTGATATTGGCTTTGGCATCTACAGAAACCTTCTCAATCTTATCACCAACACCCAGAACAATCGGATGAATCAAGTTTTGACGAAGGGTGTTAGCTGTCTCGCCCGGACTCTTACCGATAATATCGCCGGTTTGATAGCTCGTTTCCTCGGTCTTTTCACTACCTTCAGACACAGAAGTATCTAGGGTGTCTCCCATAGACATGGCTTCTTCCAAAACCGGGTTAACCACAGTTGCATAAAAATTATTATCCCAAGTCTTAGGCTCCTGTACAGTCACATACATGATGTATTCTGGATTATCTGTAGGTACCATGGCTACAACTGAATTGAGGGTTTCATTGGAACCAACTTTGTAGGTCCCAGTCTTCTCATCAGCAACCTGAGCCGTTCCAGACTTAACCGCTACGTCATAGTTACCAACCTTGATAATAGGTGAACCTTCAGATTTATTGTAAAGGGTACCGAACTCTGGATCCGTACCAACGGAAATCATATAGTTACGAGTTTCAGAGGCAGCTTGCTTAGAAACTGGTTTACCGATAACTTCCTTCTTCGCTGTACGAGCTGTGCCTTGGTTAACATCGGCAACTTGTTTGATAAATTGAGGTTCCAGCATTATACCGTTATTTGAAATTGCGGTAAAGGCTCGAAGCATTTGGACCTGAGTCACTGAAATCCCTTGTCCGAATGATGATTGAGCTATATTAACAGAGTTTCGAGAGACAACCCCTGAGGACTCACCGACCATCCCAAAACGGGTAGGAAGACCAAATTTGTAAAGAGATAAGTAGTTAGACCAAACCTTGTCTCCCATCTCTTGTTCTAGCATGGTCATACCAACGTTACTTGAATAAGAGAAGCCTTGAGCAAATGACATGGTACGACCTGTTGAGATACCCTCATTGATTGACCAGTCATTAATTTCAACGTCGTCAACCTTAATACCATTAGCATTACTGTAGGTCGCATTCGGGTTGAAACTTCCATTGTTAATAGCAGCTGACAAGAGCATGACCTTCATGGTTGATCCAGGCTCATACTGAGCTTCGTAAAGACGGTTAACCCAGTCATAGTTTTTCTTAGCCTGTCCCTCAAGAGTATCAGAATTATAGGTCGGACGTTGTGTCGTTGCAAGAATCTCACCTGTCTTAGCATTAACAACTGTCGCTGAAGCATTGACACCTTGCGTCTGCTCCATAAAGGTATCCATCTGTGTTTCTAGGAAGGTTTGAAGAGGTGCTGACAAAGTTGTATAGATGTTCTTACCATCGATAGCTTCCTTGGTAATGGTTTCCGTACCTAGAAGCGTATTACCGTTTTTATCCTTTTCATAGATGGCCTCACCATCTGTCCCAGTCAAGAGGCTATTTAGCGAGCGCTCCAAACCAGTTTGACCAATTAAAGAATATGAGCCGTCTTTTTTATTTTCAACAGCTTCAGCACGACCAAGAAACTCTGACGCGAAGGTTCCATTAGGATACATTCGTGACGTTGTTGCTTCAAAGGCCATCCCCTTAATTCCCGCATCTTTAAAGGCTTTTTCTAGTTCTTCTTTAACAGAGTAGGTAATTCCCTTCCCCTTTAGTCCAAAGGAAACCTGGTAGGCACCCTTAGTACGCAATTGGGCCAAGGAATCACTCTTTTCAATTCCTAGCTTATCCTTTAAAATATCAGCAACCTTGTCAAACTGACTATCTTGGACATAGAGTTTTTCTTGAGTCGCTGACACATAGCTGGTCGACACGATAGCGTAAATGGCATAACTGGTTGAATCCTCAGCCAAAACATTTCCATTTCGGTCGTAAATCGTCCCACGCTTGGCAGCCACTGTGGTCTTGGTGTTATAAGATTTAGCAGCCTGGGTCGACAAATCGACACCAAATTTACTATCTGTCCCGATAATCACCACAAAGTTGATAATAAAGACGAAAAAGATAAAGATGCTGAGAACCATAAGGTTCTGACCAACGTGCTGTCGATTCTGGGCTGGCTTTCGCCTATCCCTAACGACATAGTTTAGAAATAAATGTTTAAGTTTTCTTAATCTGTTCATTGGTTACTTCACACTCTTAATACTATCGTTATTAATAGACAGGCCTGCCTTATTAGCAATCTCTTTAATACGGTCAGAGTTAGTCAACTCATTAACCGCCTGCTTAGCATTGTTAAGCTCTGTTTTTTCATCACTAATCTTGCTATTAAGGTCTGTGATTTGTTGCTTGATAGCCTGATTACGCCCTTGTAAAAATACAACAGCGATACTCATCACAATAGCTGTCAAAACAATTGCCGAATAGAAGGCCTTTTCCATACGCGTCATAAAACGAATATGGTTTCTAATGGCTCTATTAACAATCTGATGTTCCTTATTTTCCATAATTATTTCCTGATTTTTTTAGCCACACGCAATTTAGCAGAATGCGAGCGGTTATTAGCTTCTAATTCTTCCTGACTAGGTAGGATTGGCTTACGATTAACTAAGGCTACCTTAGGTTGGAGGTCTTCAGGAATAAAGGGTAGACCTTTAGGCACATCTACCGTACTAGCTTCCTTGAAAAGCTGTTTAGTCAATCGATCCTCCAAAGAGTGGAAGGTAATGACCGAAATACGACCATCCACAGCAAGTAAATCCAAGGCCTCTTGAATAGACTCATCCGCAGCACCAAGCTCATCGTTCACTTCGATGCGAATAGCTTGGAAAATTTGCTTGGCTGGATGGCCCTTCTTCTTCAATTCCTTAGCAGGCTTAGCTGATTTAATGATTTCCGCCAGTTCCGTCGTGGTCTCAATTGGTTTAACCTGACGGGCCTGTTCAATCTTACGTGCAATTTGTTTAGAGAACTTATCCTCACCATACTTGAAGAAAATGTGCACCAAATCGTTGTAAGGATAGGTATTGACCACATCATAAGCGGTCAGACTCGCCTCCTCATTCATACGCATATCTAGCTTGGCATCCTGTTTATAGGAGAAACCACGCTCACGCTCATCCAACTGTGGGCTAGAGACACCTAAGTCATAGAGAATGCCATCAATTTCAGACACCCCCAAGGCTTCAAGGTTGGACTTGAGATTACGGAAATTATCCTTGATGAAAGTCACCATACCCTTATCAATATAGTCCTTGAGACGCACTTGAGCATTATCAATAGCCTTTTGGTCCTGATCAAAGCAGTACAAATGACCCTTTTCAGATAATTGCGACAAAAGATAAGACGAATGTCCTGCGCCACCCAAGGTCGCATCAACATAGATGCCATCGGGCTTGATATCAAGCATATCAACAGTTTCGTGTAAAAGAACGGTTACATGGTGAAATTCATTAGTCATAACTTTTATTATAGCACAAGAATAGAGAAATTGTCTCGTTCTGTAAGTTGACAGGATAGTAAAAGAGCCAGACCCGAGGCCTAACTCTTTAGTTACTATATCATCTGATAAGATTAATCCACTCTGTAAAAATAGCTTTCCTCAGATGGCACTCCATTCGTCGCTAGAATACGATCCTTACTGTTATCTCCCACATCACTTGCATCACTAACTCCCTTAGGACAAAGCTGAATTGGAGTATTCCCAACTGGACTAGAATCAACATAAGTTAAGGCATATATACCAGACACATACTGATTCGGTGAGACTTTGTCGATAGGATAAGTATAGCCCCAGAAATCCAACTGTCCATCCGAAGTAATGGTGATGGTCTTTCCATTTGAAGATTTCCATGTTCCTACAGCTGATTTGTAATTGCCATTTTTGAGCTCATCAGGCTTAAGAGCTGTTGAACTTGTTTGAGTTTGTGACGCTGTGCTAGAACTACTATTAGTAGAGGCACTGCTCAGATCCTTCCAACCCCAATTAGAGAGATCAACCTTGTCTGCACCCGAATCACTGTCATCTTTTACAAGAGACTGGCCATCCCTACTAAAGTGGTAGCCAGAACCTCCACCAGCCATAGCACCAGCACTACCATAGTAGCTGAAGGTATTATCCATGAGGTAGGCCAATGTCATACGCTCACCCAACATGCCCAGTTGTGGACCTTCTGTCAGACGAATCACCTGACCACTATCCTTAGAGATAGTGTAAATATCCGTAATCACATGTTCTTTAAAGAGTTTACCTGGTTTAAAAGCAAGAATCAACTCATCAACACCATTACCATCCAAATCACGATAAGTATAGACCGTTGAGGCAGGACTTGTTTGAGAATTAGCATAGTTCACAACGAGAAAATTAAGTGAGGCATCCGTTTGGTTGTTGGCCACAGCCGTTTGGTACTTACTAATGATGCTATCATAGGCAGAGGTATCTACCTTTTTCTCCTGACTAGAGCTTAAGCTAGTACTTGTGCTAGAGCTTTCACTACTACTTGATTGTGACTGCTCTACTGATGAAGATGAAGTCGTCGCTGTTAAGCCATTCTGCAGGTTTGAACAAGCTGTCAAGAGGACTAAACTAGACAAAGCCGTCACTAACACTAAAACTTTACTTTTCATTTTTAGTCTAACTTTCCTTCTCTTTGACTCTTATTCTGTTGTTCCAGAGCTAACATTTGCGCTGTAGGCAGGTGCTGTATAGCTTGAAGACTCACTATGTGACTCTGTATAAGTTGTTGGTGGCACATAGTTATACTGAGGAGCTTGATAAGCCTCTTGTGCTGAAGAAGGCGTTGGCGCCGATGCTACCGCAGGAGTTGAGCTTGCTTCTGTCTGACTAGCTGCTTCTACCGTTGAGCTTGCTGACGATGATTCGCTTGAAGACTCACTTGAAGTTGAAGAAGATGACGACGAACTTGAGCTCGATGACTTGGATGAAGCCTTGGGTTTGCTTGATGATGACTGCTTAGTCCCCACCTTAACTTGGACCTTAGCATGATTCTGCGCAGGTTGCAAAAAGACAATAGCCAATGCCAAAAGAATAGCCGGTAGGGTAAATGCCAAAATAAGGTAACGTTTTTCTTTTAAATGACGAAGTAGTTTCATAGAATATTCACATTTCTTAAATATATTTTAGTATTGATTAGTCTCAGATAAGATTATATCAGAAATATTAAAATGTGCAACATTAACATAAAACTTTTTTTGACATTAGAAAAACCAACTCAAAGAGTTGGTTGATTGTCATTATTGCTGTGGGTTATCGACGTTGTTCAATGGCACTTCTACTTTTGTTGGTTGACATAATAGAAAAATGAAGGTAAAAATACCGACAAATGGGATTAAAGGAATAAAAATATACGGCCAATTATAGCCAGCATCACGTAAACGACGAACCGTTAGAGCAATACCAGGTAAAACCGCAGCAACACCATAGGCAAAAAAGATAAGTAGTAAAATAACACCAATAGTAAATAAATCGCTTGATCCTGTTTCAGCTACCATTCTTTCAAACACTGCTAGGAGCAAATACCAAGTAAAGAAAATCAATAGATGTGCCGAACATGCAAACCAGTAATCTGAAGGTGTTGAACGGCCCTTAAAATCAACATAGCCCTTCCAAAATTTTTTGTAGGCTTCAATCATAATAAAATCCCCCTTTTTTATGATACTTCCAGTATAACAAGTGACAAATCAACTAAAAAACAGCCTAGCGAGGCTGTTAAGTCATTATTATTGCTGAGGATTATTGAAGTTGTTAAATGGATAATCAACTTTAGTTGGTTTACACAACAACACAATGAAGATAATAGGACCTACAAATGGGATTAAAGAAATAAAAATATACGGCCAATTGTAGCCAGCATCACGCAAACGGCGAACTGTTACAGCAATACCAGGTAAGATAGCAGCAATACCAAAGGCAAAAAAGATAAATAGGATGATAAATGAAATAACAGCCAAAAAGCTTGATTCTGTCGCACTTGCAATGCCTCCAAAGATTGCGAGCAACACATAAAAAGCAATAACTGTTAACATATTTGCCAAATATGCAAACCAGTAATCTGAACGTGTTGAACGGCCCTCAAAATCTACATAGCCCTTCCAAAACTTCTTATAAGCTTCGATCATAATAAAATCTCCTCATTTTTTGATACTTATAGTATAGCAATAAAAAAAGAATTTGACAAATTGACGAAAAAGCAGCCATACTAGGCTGCTAAATACTTATCATTGTTGTGGATTATTCAAATTATTGAATGGTAATTCTACCTTTGTTGGTTGCAAGGTTAAGATAAAAATAATAAAACTACCAAGGTAGGGAATCAACGCTAAAAATATCAAAGCCCAATGGTAGCCACTATCTCTTAGACGACGTACCATGATTGCAATGGAAGGTATCAGTAAGGCTAACATATATATTCCAAAAGCTGACAATACAATATAAATCAAAATCATTTGAAAACTATATGCGTCAGAAGTATACGTTGCCGGATCTCCCCCTAAAATCATGATTAATATAAGTAAGAAACCGAAAAGTAAAAAAACCAAACATTGCGCAAGCACATTAAGCCAATAATCTGAACGTGTTGAACGGCCCTTGAAATCGACATAGCCCTTCCAAAATTTTTTGTAGGCTTCAATCATAATAAAATCCCCCTTTTTTATGATACTCCCAGTGTAGCAAGAGAAGGGAAGATTGACAAATCAACTAAAAAACAGCCTCGCAAGGCTGTTAAGTCATTATTATTGTGGTGGATTATTGAACTGGTTGAAAGGAAATTCTACTTTTGTGGGTTGACAAAACAAAACCAACAGTACGATATCACCTATAACAGGCGCATAGCTTAAGAAAATCAATGCCCAATGAAAACCAGCATCACGCAAGCGACGCACCTGAAGGGCAATAGATGGAATATAGTTAGCAAAGAAATATAGCATTGCAAGCAAATACAATAATATAAAAATAATATGATAATGACTATTCGGACTATCAAAAACAGTTACAACTATAACTATGCTAAATAAAATGATAGTTACTATAGTATTTGCTAAAACTGCCAACCAATAATCTGAGCGGCTTGAACGTCCCGTAAAATCGAAATAGCCCATCCAATACTTCTTATAAGCTTTAAACATGGCAAAATCTCCTCATTCTTGATACCACCAGTATATCAGAAGGCCTGTCGTCTAGCAAACCAACTTAAAAAAGCTCCTTCATGGAGCTTGATGGTTTATTCTCTAACTTGTCCTTGTCCGTTAATATAGAACTTGGTTGAGGTTAAGGCCTCAAGTCCCATTGGACCACGAGCGTGCATTTTCTGAGTTGAAATTCCGATTTCAGCACCTAGTCCAAAGACGAATCCATCTGTGAAGCGGGTTGAAGCATTAACATAGACAGCTGCAGCGTCAACATCGTCTTGGAATTGCTCAGCACGACTAATATCCTGAGTCACGATAGCCTCTGAATGCGATGTCGTGTAAGTATTAATCCAACCAATAGCCTCGTCAAGGCTGTCTACCACTTTAACTGACATGATATAATCAAGAAACTCTGTCGCAAAATCTTCAGGTGAAGCGGGTACAGCTTTTTCCATAAGTTTCAAAGCCCTTTCATCCGCACGGAACTCAACAGACTGAATTTTTGAAATAGCTTTTTCCAAGTTAGGCAGGAACTCTTCTACAATATCAGCATGAACGACGAGAGATTCTGCCGCATTACACACACTTGGTCGTTGAGTCTTGGCATTGATGACAATCTGTGTCGCCATATCTAAGTTAGCATATTTATCCACATAAATATGACAGTTACCAACACCCGTTTCAATGACTGGAACCTTGGCTTTTTCTTTAACCGTTTGGATGAGACGAGCTCCACCACGAGGGATGAGCAAGTCTACATACTTAGTCGCCGCCATGAGTTCTTCTGCTACCTCATGAGAGGTATCTTCAACCAGCTGAACGGCATCTGCTGTGATACCCGCATTTTCCAAAGCCTTACGAGCTACTGTAACCAAGGCCTTGTTGGAATTGATGGCATCACGTCCTCCACGAAGAATAATGGCATTATTGGTTTTAAAGGCAAGGCTAAAGGCATCGATTGAGACATTGGGACGGCTCTCAAAAATCATAGCGATAACACCCATAGGAACACGCTTTTGAATGATTTTGAGACCATCCAGATTCGTATAGCCACGAACTACTTGACCGATTGGGTCCTGAAGATCTGCCATCTGACGGACACCCTCAGCAATCCCTGCGATACGGTCTTCCGTTAAGAGCAAGCGATCTTGCATAATCTCTGAAATACCATTTTCCTTGGCATTGGCCATATCCTTAGCATTTTCAGCGATAATATAGGCACTCTCAGCTACTAGAGCTTTAGCTACCTGATTTAGAAGGTCATTTTTAGCTGCTGTTGATAATTTAGCAATCTGACGACCCGCCACTTTGGCCTGCTGGCCCAATGTATCAATATGTGTCATATTAGTCCTCCTGTTTAAAGAGTGTACCGATTTTGGCTCCTTCTAGGACACGAAGAATGTCACGCGGATTTTCACCATTCATTAAAACCATTTGGCTTTGATTTTCAAAAACCATCTGGGCTGACTTAATCTTACTCATCATACCACCCGTACCAAATTTACTACCAGCACCACCAGCTGAGGCTAGAATTTCCTCTGTAATCTCTGGTACATAGCTACGAAGGGTTGCATCTTCATAGACATTTGGGTTCTTATCGAAGAGCCCATCAATATCTGACAACATAATGAGTAGGTCAGCACCAACAATCTTAGCTACGATAGCTGACAAGCGGTCGTTGTCCCCAAACTTAGTCGCATGGTCCATTTCATCTACGCTGACAGCATCATTTTCATTAACAACTGGAACAACTCCAAGCTCAAAGAGGCTTTCAAAGGCATTGATGGCATTGGCCAAACTCTCAGGATACTCGACCACATCACGGGTCAAAAGAAGCTGAGATACCTTGGTTTGGTAATGTGAAAAGACCTGAGAATAAAGGCTCATCATGGCCACCTGCCCTACACTTGAGACAGCCTGTTGCTTACCAACCTCTGCTGGGCGCTTCTCAAGATCTAGGACATTAAGACCAAATCCCATAGCCCCAGAGGATACGAGGACAACCTCAATTCCTTTATTATGTAAGCTAGAAATCACAAAAGCTAGCTGATCGATTTTTTCAAGATTAATTTTCCCTGAAGGCAAAACCAGGGAGCTAGTCCCGATTTTGATAACTAGGCGTTTTACTGAGTCAAAATTTCGTTTCATGTTTATGATTATACACTAAATTCAGGTATTTTAACATATATAATGCATAAGTTTACATATTAAAGATTTTCAGTAAAAAAGAATCCCTCCAATCGGAGAGACTCTTTAAACAGTTTGTTCTAGGCAAAAAATATGGCTCTAATACGTTTCCAACGTCTGCGGTCAACAAAGAGATAAACGATTAGGGCAATTAAAGCTATAAGCCCAGATACTATAGCGTTGACTACTAGGGCAATCCAGAACTTACTTGCAAAGAAGACAATACCTCCTAGCAAGGCAGCGATGAAAATTGTAAGAATAAAGATACCCATATAGAGCCACTGTCCGCCACCCCGATTGAAGAGCTGAGTGACTTCCTGCCAATTCACTTCCAATAATTTAAGGTCACGTTCAAAGAAATAGCCACCTACAAGATAGGTTGTTACGAGAAAACCAAGAGCGAAACTTGCCACCAAAATAGGATGGAGATGTGCAAGGAATATTAAACCAAGTCCTCCTAGTAAGAGGGATACACCGACTTGCAAGCCATAGAAAATCCAAAACTTTTGACGAAGATAGTCACCCGTATTGATTGGCAGGCTACGGATAAAGTCAAAGTTTGTTCCCTCTAAGGAAGTTGCCACCCCAAGAAAACTTGTTGGTTGCGCTGAAAAGAAACCAAAGGCAATTCCGACTAAAAGCATGAGCCCGAAATAGTCTGGACCTAAATCTTTCAAAAAGAACGCACCTCCGCCCAGCATGATCATATATAATACTGGTACCACATAGGTATTGATAATGAGGGTTGAGTTTCCCAAAGTAGATAAATGATGGCGAACCAAGACCTGTCTTTGACTTCGAGTAACAACTTTTACCTGAGTCTTTCTAGCCTTTTTGTTATAAATGGCTTCGTGGAAATAACGAGGCATTCTGACTTTATAAAACCAAAAACCCAAGATAGGCACTGAGATAAGAGGAAGATAAAAATTTAGTAGAGCCTCCGGAGATAGAGGAGCAGCTACCACATCATAGTAACCTCTTAGATAGGGCAATAAAGGAAAATCAATATGTCCAGCACCCTTAATATAACCATTAAGAAAACCAACCATCATGATAGGGAACATAATCAATAGGGTTGACAGGGTCATCAAAATAGTCGAATAGAGCTTTTGATGAGAACTGCGAACAATCAGCGTTCCAATAATATTAGACAGAATCACTGAAAAAACGAGATTGATAAAGAGAGAAACGATAAAGGATAGCAGCCCCACGACTATCCCCAGTGGGCCAATAAATTGCCAGTAAGCTAGAATGAGAAGACTAAGGATAGGTACCATGAAGGTCATCCCAACCATAGAACCTGACAAGGTCTTGGCCAAAAAGACTTCTGATGGCTTTAAGGGAAGAGGCAGATAAGCCTTGCTATCCTTACTATCGTAAAAGGTACTATAGAGAGCCGTAAAAGTCTGGAGAAGCCCCATGACTGAAAATGTCAAAAGATAGAGGGTTAAGACTCCAGGATTGGCCTTATAATCGACACCTACAAAAAGATAGCTATAAACAACCGTAAAAATAATTAAAATCAAGAGTTGTTGTCTAAGCATGGCATTAACGATGGAGAAATTAGCCTTTTTCTTTTTCTCCTGACGTTTCTGTAGGTTAGTTACTGCTTGAGGATTTGCATAGAGGAGATTAATTTTAAAAAGCTCCCAAACATGGTTCCAGTTCATGACTACACCTCCTCGATCTTACGTCCAGCCATTTCCAGATAAATGGTTTCCAAATCCTTGTCAGGGTACTGAGACTTAAGTTCAGCTAGAGACCCTTGGAAGATGAGTTTTCCTTTCTTCAAAATAGCAATACGATCACAGAGCTGCTCAGCTACACTTAGAACGTGGGTTGAAAAGAGCACACTATTACCCTCCTTAGCATGGTTACGCATGGCTTCTTTCAAATCATAAGATGCCTGTGGATCCAGACCAGTCAAAGGCTCATCCAAAACCCAAATCTGCGGATTAACCAGAAGAGCACCGATAACGACAACCTTCTGACGCATACCGTGAGAGAAGGAAGAAATGAGGTTATAGCGACTTTCCGTCAAGTCAAAGATAGCCATGAGATTAATCAAACGTTCCTCAACCTGACTAGCTTCCAAATCATAGATACGTGTCAAAAAGTACCAATAGTCATTAGCAGTTAAATTTAGAAATAAGTCTGGTGAATCTGGCACATAAGCGATTTTTTTCTTGATAGCATCACGATGTTGGCTGAGGGCCATATCATCGACATAAACTTCACCGTAGCTAGCTTCAATGATAGACGTCAAAATGGAAATAGTTGTGGTCTTACCAGCCCCATTGTGACCAATCAGACCAAAAATCTCCCCATCTCGAATCTCGAGGTTAAGATCTGAGAGAGCATCCTTATCTTCATAACGTTTCGTTACGTGTTCAAAACGAATCATCTTTTATCCTTTCTTGAGAATCTATTTAACAATAGCCTCATTTTACACTTTATATTAGATTGTAAATTAGAGTTGTTGCCTTGTTTTTTATGAACAATACTCTAATAATATCGGCAATGGTTTTAGATAAGACTATTTCCTTACCTTCTCATTTATTGTATCATTTCAAAGGTACAATTTCAAGAAAACGTTTGTAAAAACGAGACAATTTTGCATTCGATCTTTGATAATGCTAAACTTATAGTATTTAGAATAAATAGGAGGAAAATCACTGATGCCAACTGGAATTATCATCAACTCGCTATCTATTATCTTAGGAGGAATCGCTGGAGGGCTCTTCGGGGACTATCTCAGAGACGATTTCAAGGAAAATCTTAACCTTATCTTTGGCCTAGCCTCTATGGTAATGGGGATTAGCGCTATTATGAATATGGTTAACATGCCTGCTGTTATCTTTGCGGTAGTTATCGGTACCATCATTGGGCTGGCCCTAAAGTTTGGAAACCTCATCAACAAGGGAGCTGGGCTTATGGAAAAAGGCTTGTCCAAGATTACACCAAGCAAGCAAACAGGGTTAGCTCACGATGAATTTTATGCGCAACTCTTGACAGTTATCGTCCTTTTTTGTGCGAGTGGTACAGGAATTTACGGGAGTCTTGAGTCTGGGATGACAGGCGATGCTTCTATCTTAATTTCTAAATCTATCCTAGATTTCTTTACGGCTATGATTTTCTCGTGTAGTCTAGGCTACATCGTCTCCATGATTGCCATTCCACAATTTATCGTTTTCTTCCTCCTCTTTGTGAGTGCTGGTTTCATTCTCCCTCTAACAACAAAAGCCATGATTGGAGACTTTAAGGCTTGCGGGGGCTTCCTCATGATTGCGACCGGTTTTCGTATTATGAAACTGCGTCAATTCCCAACAGCAGATATGATTCCAGCCATGATTCTGGTTATGCCTATTTCCTGGGCCTGGGTCAATTGGGTAGTGCCTTTGATTAGTTGATATTAGGATTAAAATAAACTAAAACCGTCAGTCTAATGCTGGCGGTTTTTGTCTGTTTTTATTGCAGTTATGGATCCCAACCATTAAAAACTAGTAATGTTTGTGGCAGTTAATTCTAATTTTTCTAACCTTGTTTAGACTAATATGAGTTTGTTATAATAGCCCTTGTAGGCCTAAGCAACCTACAAGATACTTTTTTTCATAACTATTTCCATCCTCTAATATTTTAACGAACTTACAATACTGATGGAAATCTATCGAAAAGACTGGTGTGTGCACACCGGTCTTTTTTGGTGGGATTAAGACACAAAAAACCACTCTTTCACTATGAAAGAATGGTTAGGCTATAGCTTATACTTCTACGACTTCCAAGTCTTTTCCACCTAGGAGAATAAGGTATTTATCAATCTTATCTATTTGATAGGCTTGGCTGAGTGCTTTAGCATATAGGCTCATTTGCCCTTTGTAACGTTCCTTAAGTTCACTAGGATGAGTGAAGCGGTCCGTCTTATAGTCAAAGAGGACAATACGGTCTTCAAGAAGAAGGTATCCATCGATGATACCACGGACGACAAAATCTTCTTTACTAGTGGGATCTTCTGCCAACATAGCAAATGGTGCTTCACGACGCAACTTACCACGTTTAGCTAGAATGAGCTTCCCAAGTTCGGTGTCAAAGAAGCCTAGTAGCTTTTCTAACTGCACACGCGCCTTAACTTGATCATCTGCCGATACCTGACTCAAGGCCTGTGTCAAATCTTGGAGGGTCACCTTGTCAGAAAGAATCAAGCGTTGCATGAGTTCATGGGTGGCTGAACCAACTGCAGCTCCAGTGACCTTAGTTTTTTGCCCAAAGTCTGGAAGCTCAAAGGTAGCGGTAGTTTCAAGTGGTTGCACTTTCTCTTTCTTGTCCATAATATCCACCCCTTCGGTATCCATAACAGGTTCGTAGAAGGCTTTGAGCTGGCTCGGCGTACGCACAGATGGTAGGTCAATCGCTGGTGCATAAAGCTGGTTGAGTTTTTCAACACTTTCTAAGACAGTTAGAGCACGCTTAATGTCTTCCGTCTGGCGATTGTTAGATAAATCATCAGCATTTACTGCTGCTTGAACTTCAACCTGACCAATAGCCTCTGGGGTCAAGTCCTCAGCCTCAACAAAGCGAACAGTAAACTTGAGATCCTTTCTCATAAAGGCGGTATCTAAAGCCATAACCCAATCCTGATAAGTGGCGATTTGGTCACGGAGAGTTACTGGTAGGCGATTATTTTCGACATCCGTGCCAAATTGCTGGGTTAATTTTTCCTTACTACCCTTACCAACTAGGTAGAGTTTTTTCTCTGCACGAGTCATTGCAACATAGAGCAGACGCATCTCTTCTGAGATACTTGCTCGACGCTCTTCCCTACGATTTTCCTGGAAGGTTAAGGTCTCTAGAACAACATTTAACTTGGGCAAATTGGTGTTTATCTGGTCTTTAAGGTCAGCTAGGTACTTAATGCCAAGTCCTTTTTCACGATTGATAATATACTTACCACTTAGTCCATCCCTACTGTGACCAATGAACTTGCGATTCATCTGCAAGACAAAAACATACTTGAATTCTAGCCCCTTGGACTTGTGAATCGTCATAAGGCTAACGGCATTTTTAGGAACCAAGTCTGTCACTTCCTCTAGGTCGTTACCACTAGAAATGATCTTATCAATCATACCAATAAAACGAGAAAGTCCCTTAAAACCAGTCTTTTCATAGGCATTGGCACGCAAGGCAAGGGCGTAGAGATTGGCCTGACGTTGCTCAGCTCGTGGAAGACTGCCAACATAATCATAATAGAAACGATCGTCGTAAATCTTCCAGATGAGGTCGTAGAGCGAGTGCCACTTACTGTAATCACGCCAATCTGCCAGAGTCTCAGTGAAAAGAGTCAACTTGGCATCAAGTCCTTGTGTGACAACTTCCGGATGAAGGCCTGTTTTAGTGCAAGCTACAAGAAGCTTGTCATAGAATTGTCCTTCGTCAGCCTGGACAGCAATACGAGCCAAATCATCCTCGTTGAAATTAAACATCGGTGAACGAAGGAGGGCAACGAGGGCATAGTCATTAAGAGGATTATTGATGGCACGAAGGGTATCCAACATAATCATAACTTCTAGCGACTCTAGGTAGCTTGACTTGTACTCGTCAGGAACCAAAGGAATTCCGTGCTCCTCGAAGCTTGCCATCAAGTCCAGATAGGTGTTGCGGGTTGGTGCTAGGAGGGTAATGTCCTCAAAACGTACACCCTGCTCGTGAAGTTTGATAATTTCTTTGATAACCAAGGAAATCTCACCACTACTGATAGGTTGATCAGAACCATCCTCGTCAGGAGTCACACTTGCTTCATCACTATTGTAAATCAGAACCTCAGTCTCATTTTCAGGATGGGGCTCTTTTTGCTTCTCGCTACCTGCTACCAACATGTGTGTCTTGTCATAGAGGATGTCCCCGATTTCCTGGTCCATGAGGTGGCTGAAAACACCATTAGTCGCATCAAGAACCTCAGATTGGCTACGGAAGTTCTCTTTAAGGAGAATCAGCTTACCTGCATCTGGATTTTCAAGGAAGAGCTGGAACTTGCCATTAAAAATCTGAGGATCCGCCTGACGGAAACGATAGATGGATTGCTTGATATCTCCCACCATGAATCGGTTGTGACCGTTAGAGAGGAGCTCCAACATGCGTTCTTGGGTATGGCTATTGTCCTGATACTCGTCTACCATTACTTCATGGTAACGGTCCCGGTAGCTGGCTGCCACCTCTGGATTTTCCTCCAAAATACGGATGGCAAAGTGGGCAATATCTGAGAATTCAAAGGCATTTTCCTGAATCTTGGCCTGTAAATACTGGTCTGAAAAATCAAGCACAAAGGCCTGAAGCAGCTCTAACAGAGGTAGGATGTCATCATTATGCTTGGTCAAAACCTCGAGGACCGTTAGTTGGGTATCAATCTCACGCAACTGGGCCACAAACTCATTTTTGGTCTTGTTGTAAGCTTCCTTGTAGGCCTTGAGTTCCTCGTCTTTAGGACGGGTCATATTTGTCAAGCCAGTCCCTCCTGACAGAGTCAAGAGTTGTTTGAGCAAGTCCTCCATATCGGTTTGGTCATTGGCCAAGGCTCCCTCCAGAAGGCTAATGGCATCTGACACATTATTCAGATACTTGGCCTTGGCAAATTCACGCTGAGCTAGACCTAAATGGTCTCTTAAGAAGGCTAAGAAATCAGCCAACAAGCCATCTTTGAGACCCTCTAAAAGCTCAACTTTAGCCTTGTCTGGCTTGGCATCCGTCTGCCCTTTTAAGAGATTCTGACGTAGCCATTTTTCAGGACCTGCAGTAGCCTGAGAAAAGTTATAGACATCGTAAACTAGATCACGGAAGGCCTTACTAGTCTTACCATTTCCAGCGAAGTTGCGGACCAATTTTTGGAAAAGTTGGGCATCCTTCCCTTGCATGTAATCATTGAAGAGATCAACATAAACCTCATTTTTCATGAGTGTCTGCTCAGCAGGATCCGTCATGATGCGAAAAATAGGTGACACACCCAGGAGATAGCCATACTGATTGACCAATTTCTGGGTGAAGGCATCCATGGTTCCAATATCAGCCGTCCCAATTTTGGCAATCTGGTCTGAAAGAAAGACACGCTCTTCATCCGTCTCAACTTGTCCCAACTGCTCTGTCAGACGCTTTTCCAGACGCTCTTTCAACTCACCTGCAGCCTTTACCGTAAAGGTTGAGATAAAGAGTTGGTCAATACCAACGCCACGTCCAATCATATCAAGGATACGCTCAACCATAACAAAGGTTTTTCCTGATCCGGCCGAAGCTGACACAAGAATATTGCTACCATTACTGTAAATGGCCTCAATCTGCTCAGGTGTTAACTTGCGTTCCTTGTCAGAAGCTGCTTCTTGGGCAATGCGTTCCTTAATCTCTGTTGGACTTAAAAAAGCTTTAGTCAACATGGTTGTCCTCCTGGTCTTTTTTGTCTGCTGTCACAGCTTGATTGGTGACAAGAAAGGGGATGATATTTTCAGCAACTTGCATCTGGTTCTTGTCCTCGTCTTTTGTCATCAGATCCAAATAGGCTTCCTTCTTGCCCTTACTTGGTAAACGCAAGAGTTTACGAGCCTGTCCCATGTGCCGGTCGGCCTCAAAATGAGTAATAGCCTTGATTTGATCCCCTTGAACAGATTTGCCATCCTCGGTATAAGGATTGACCGCAAAATTCCCACTTCGAATAATCTCAGCTGCATCTGTAAAGAGCTTAATATTGTAGTCTAACAAGGTTTCTAGGTCCTCCTTGTCATAGGTGACAGTCTTTTGTAAATCATAGTTTCCACCAGCCAGATGCTCTGTTTCTGAAGCCACAAAGAGCCCCTTATAGGTCAATTCCTTATGAGCCTGAGCTGCTAGCTTATCCAGACCAAACTGAGCTAGATTAAGTTGTGGGTCCTGCATGTGAAGATACATGGCACCAAATAGCTGGTCAGCATCGACCTTATAGGTTTGTCGAAGGGCCTCCAGATAGGTCACCAATTGCGGACTGAGGCCATTGTAGAATTTCTGAATATCAAAGACATTTTTACCTGATTTGTAGTCAACGACACCCCAAGCCCCATCCGTTAAACGGTCCACACGGTCAATAATCCCTGTAATCTTGATACTATTTGCTAAAAGCAAGTCAAACTTGGCTTCCTCACGCTCAACTTTAACGGCCGCATTGTCACGCAAAACACTGGCAGTTGAACGGGCGATATCTTCCAAGATCTGACGAGACAAGCGACTCTCTTGGTCCTCGGTATAGAGAATTTCAAAGGGTTGTTCTTGATTGGTCTGAGCAATAGCCTTTTCCAATTTATCATCGAAGTTTTCTGACGAAGAATCACCCATCACACGCTCAAAGACACGGTGCAAGTAAGTCCCGTGGTGTCGTGCATCCGGATGGATGGACTCCAACTCTTCAAGTCCCAAAACATAACGCAAGAAATAAAGATATTGGTTGTTATAGAAGGTCGTCAGAGCCGAAGCTGATAATTTTAGTGGTTCTTCCCCCGGAAAGACCAGCTGCATGACCTGATCATCCACCTTGGTCGTCGTCACATCGTCAATCACATTTGGAATCAAGACTTGGTCCTTATCAAGTCGCTTACGGAGATAACGGACAGCAACTGACCAGAACGTCTGCGTTTCCTTGTCCAAATCAGCATCTAGATGGCTGCTGTTAAGGGCAATGACAGTCGATAGGAGGTCCTTGTAGTTCCCAATCTGGTCACCCTTAGCCTCGAAACGATTACGTCCCTTTTCAACCAGAGGAAGACCAAGGTCAAGAAGTTCCTTCAAATAAACCGACATATCATCTTGACTCTCATTGAGAATTTGTGGCTGACTAAGCACCAATTGTTCACCCGCTGAATTGAAAAGCGACATAGCCACAAAATGCCCCCGCTGACTATTGCTCTGCGTAACAATATCCAAGCTCCTGTGCTCATCCGTCACCTCATTGATACGACTACGCTCCTCATCAGACAGGAGACTCTTATTTTGCCCAACCTTTGGAAAATGCGACTGAGTCATGCCTAAGGCAAAAACATAAGGAGCTGAATGTGGTTGAATCAAATCGTATTTCTTCACATTGACCACATCAACAGTGGCTGGAACCGTACGGTAATCACAGGCCAACATTCCCGAACGCAAAATGGACAAAAAGTCGTCCACTGACAGCGTTTCTTCTCCAAAAATAGTCTCAACCTGCTCTAAGAGTTGGGTGAAAGCCTTCCAGACCTGTTCATTCTGTTCTTTTTCAGCCTCACTGGCCTTGGCAGTCAAAGCAGCCATCTGACTTGGCACTTGCACAGTCTCTAAAAAGACCGCAAGTTTCTTAAGTAGACTAGAACCCTTTTGTTTGCGACTGTTAAGCAACTTGTCCAAAGGCTCTACCAGTTGTGACCGCAAGGCATTAAGCTGGTCTAAATCATACTTATCACGACTATTGGCTGTAAAATCAGACAAGAACTTGTGACGCCCCTTGATATCTGCAAAATTGACATAATACTCAAAAAGGTCTAAGTCCTCTTGAGTAAAACCGCCATAGAGACCTGATTTTACGAGATTAAGCAAATCCTCGGCACGATAATTATAGCGCTTGATACGCTCTAGCGAATCCACAAACTGCACCAAAGGATGGCTAGACATGCTTTCTTCCTTACCGAAATAATAGGGAATATCAAATTTTCGGAAAATCTGACCCACCTGAAGCTTATAACTCTCTTCATCACCAAGCAGGACCAAGATATCCTTGTAGCGCTTGCCATCCGCCAGCAACTGACGAATACTCTTGGCAACCTGAGCCACTTCTTCCTTTTGGTTGACCACTTCCCAGACCTGCAAGGCTTGCTTGTCTTGATCAGTAACCTTATCATCTACCGTACTAAAATCATGACGGCTCTCCAAAAGACGACTAATACGTGCAAAAGAAGGATTGCCCTCTTTGTCTGTCGTCACGTAGTCAGGTGTCACCTTATAAGTCTGAGCCAAAGTCTTCAGAAAATCCACTGAAGCCTGATAAACATTGCCATAAACAAAGTTAGTCTTATAAGCTTTTTGACTGGCATAAGTCCCAATGACAATCTGGTGGCACTTATCATTCAAGAGTGCAACCAGTGCTTCCTCCTCGGCAGAGAAACGGGTAAAGCCATCAATGACCAAAACCGTGTTACTCAAGGCCTTATCTAGGTGGCCTGAGGTAATCTCCTTGAAGAAGGCACTGAGTTTTGATTGATTGTCGAAATCTCCCGCCAACAAGAGATCCTGAGCCGCACTGAAAATCCTTACCAAATCCTCTTGTTTCTCCGCCTGATCCAAATGCTGCAAATCCAGAACTGTCATATTAGCCTGTTGCAACTCTTTGTAAAGGTCCACCAATTGATTAATAAAGTTACTATCCTTGCGTAAACGACCATAAACCTTGAGCTCATCATCGCCCATATGTGACAAGACCTTATAAAAAATCATGGCCAGACCAGTATCATCCAGCTGAGTTTTCGGGTTACTCGTATTGAGAATAAAGTACCTAGCCATCTGAGTAAAACGAGTCACCGTAATCTCAAAAGACGCTGACTGAGGCAGGTATTCCAAGACCTTACGCTCCTTCTCAAATGATAGGGCATTAGGGGCAATATAAAAGACCCTCTTTCCCTTTTGAGCATAGCTAGTCGCCTGCTCCGTCAGAATTTCAGTTAAATCCTGAGACATATCCGTATAAAGTAATTTCATAAGACGTCCCTTTCTTGTCTCTACACCAGTCGTTAGGTTAAGCAATCGCCATTCACCTAACTCTAACAACCACTAATCCTTGCTATTATAACACAGAATGAAGCAACAATCAGACTCCTCCCTCACCCCTTCCTCCTCCGATGTACTAAGCTTCGGACATAAGCATAAGCTCAACAGCAAAGAGCCCTACTTTATGGATTTGTAACGAAAAAAGAGCCAAATCCTTTGATTTAGCTCCATATATTTATTTAAAAATCAATTCCTGTTTGAAGAGGTAATCACCACTGCTTGTAATCAGATTGGCATCACTATACTTCCTAAGAATATCCTTGGCTGAGTGAAGGTTAAGACCAGAGGTCTTCTTCTGATTTTCTTCCTGCATAATGGCATCAAGGTCAACTTTTTCTTCTTGCGTCCTATTTTCCATGACGAAATGGTAACTCCCATCCTTATCATGACGATGAAAACTAAAATTGATTTGACTGGCAGGCACCTGCTTACTCTCATCAATCGCATTACTAAAGAAAATGGACACCAGCAAGGTCAAGTCAACCACGTTCATGGTAAAGCCTGAAATCTCCTCAGGAATATCACAAGTCACTGGAATATTACTACGTTTAGCCTCCATTATACGAGCCGAAAGAAGACTACGTAAGGGCAAGGATTGAATATTTTCTAGCTTAGGATTATCAATGACACGGAAACGTTCAAACTCCTTGGCACTCTCTCTAAGAACATTCTGATACACCTGTTCAGCAAGGGCCTCTTCCTGGTCACGCACTTCCTCTGAAAATTGTTCCACAACCGTCTGATAAGACTGTCTGTATTGTAACAATTCATTGTAGAGAAGATCAATCTTTTGGTTGGCCTTGGTCAAACTATTCAAATGCCGTTTTTCCTCCATGGCCAAACTCTCTTCCAAATACTGCCTAGACAGTTGATTAAGATGAGCAACTAGGAAAATGAAGGCCACTGCGGACAAGAGAACCCCTAACATACGAAGTCTCAATTCCAAATCTAAAGAATAATCAGGTAACCAGTCATCTAAATTCATACTGAGAAAGATTCCCAATAAATAAGTAGCCATGGCTAAGGCAGCTCTTCTAGAAATCTGGAGGTTATGGAAAGAGTCATCACTATAGACCTTCCAACGCTTCAAATCCAATCCCAAGAAACGGTCAAAAACAAAATAAAGTGGCAAAATCAAACCGTAAGATAAGAGATAGAAAAGTGCATTAGACCCCACCTCAGCTACAGGGAGATTTAAGAGAAGGGGAATAAAGAAGAGTCCCAATAAACGATAAAGCAAATCTGATGTCACCACTGGAAACAAGGTATGAAAAGCATACTGCGTTACCGTCCAAGTCTTTCCTTTAGCCAGAATAGCCAAAACCATCAGAATAAAGACATCAGCAATCATGTTCATACTCTTAATATTATACTGAAGGACCACATCTAGCAGGGCTAAGGTCAGAAACACCGTCCAGGAGATACGAATGTCTGTCATTCGTTTGAAAATAGCACAGTTTATCGTCAGCGTTATAATAATCTGAATGGCTAGAAAGGCATCTGTATTATAGAGATTTAAAAAATTTATTCCCAAAAACGATTCAAACATCGAATCTCCTTTCTATATATTTTTTACAAGTTGTTCAGCATTCAAATTGCTGTCTATAGATGAACTTATCATTCTTAAAGCTAAGTTTAGACTGAGGGTAACGCTCCATAATATCTTCGAGCTGTTCATTGATTGACAGATGATTCTCGTACGCCTTGTGAGGTGCCTCAGCACTGTCTTGCGAAAGGGTTGTCTCTACAGAGAGGACCTGAACCTCACCACTTTGGTAATAAGACAGACGAACTAAGCTATTTTCTTGACCATGAGCTCTCAATAAGGCATTGTCCAAAAAGGTCGTTAGGACAGCTGATAAATCCACTATATCAATATGGGATGG
>OLNS01000841.1_pt1 | contig 25811 bp, 24 predicted proteins | sample 1673031 | NCBI WGS metagenome assembly OLNS01 (sample SAMEA3136748, study PRJEB25190) | human gut metagenome | biome: human gut; feature: human-associated habitat; material: faeces | place: Austria | collected 2013
GCAAAGCTACAACCAAACCTCAAAGTGTAAAAGGTGCATTTCTTCGAATGCTTACCTTTATAACCTATTGTGAATTTTATGGAGGATAGTTTTAAACATAATTCAAAGCCTGATAAAATCAGGCTTCCGTAATACATATATAATATGTCAATATTGTGTTCTTGTAAGTACAAATCTCTTAATTTGTCTCTTTCGATAACGCCATCAATTTTATTTTTTATGAGGCCTTCTGGGTTATGCAAGCTTCCAAGCATAAGACCACTTGGTTTTATGAAATAGTTATAAAAGATTTTGTTGATATTAATTATGCATTTAGCATAACAAAAAAAGTGAGCATTAAAAATTTTATCCTCAACAAGTGAGACTCCTTTTGGAAAAATAATTTGATTTTTAATTAGAACCTCTCTTCTATATATAAACAAAGGAACCCCTGCAAATTCTTTATTTTTCCAAATATCATTATAGTCTTTTATATTTAAGTCATTTCTTGAATGGCCTATAAACTTAGGTAAGTATTCTTTTATAATTTCTTGATTTGATAAATATATTTTATCAGGAGAGTTAGAAGTCCAAGAATTTTGATTTGTTACATCTGTTGCTTTAAATCCAAATCTTATGGCATCTGCTTGATATTTTTCGAGAAGATTATAACAATATGAAAAAGTATTTGGCTCAATATAATCATCGGGATCAAGAAAATAGATGTATTTCCCTTGAGCAATTTTTAAGCCTTCATTGCGTGCTTGAGATAAACCTTGATTGGGAAATGATTGAATTTTAAAATTAACAAGCGATTCCCATTGTTTGCATATTTTCAATAAATTGTCAGGACTTCCATCATCTATAATAATAACTTCATAATTATTAAAGTCCTGTTGCAGGATGCTGTTAACGCATTTTTCTATATATTGTGCAACCTTGTAACAAGGTAATATGATACTTAATTCGTATTTGTTCATAAACTTAAATATATTAATTCTAATTTCTTGCAAATGGTTTTGATATTGAATTCGCCAGAAACATACTGGTCGCTTTGTTTTACAATGTACTCTCTTAATGTCGGATTTGAAATTAATTTGTCCAATTGTTTGCTTAACGCCATGATATCACCGGCTGGATATATTAAGCCATTTTGATTGTCTTGTATGATGTCAGGAATTCCTCCTACAGGAGTTACTATACATGGAATGCCATAAGCCCAGGCATCTAACACACCCATTGGAAAGCCTTCTCCATAACTTGTAAGACAATAGATTGATGACTCTTGGAATATTTTTTCTTTTTTTTCATTTGTAACCCAACCTAGAAATTGAGTTTGTTGTTCAATCTCATATTGCTGTGCTAATTTTTTAGCTTGCTCTATTTCTCCATTTCCAGCAAAAACAAGTGTCCAATCAGGATATTTAGATTTTATTAGCGAGAATCCTTTTATTAAATCTGCATAGCCTTTACGTGCTATAATGGATCCTGCGAATAAAATGTAATTTTTTTTCCCGTATTTTCCTCGGGAAACCTGTGCACATGGATTATAGAGAATTTCAATATTTTCTGTTATATCTAATGCCTCATTTATCCATTTTCGCCATTGATTTGAGAGCACGAGAACTAAATTTGCTTGTAGAAACAGACTTCGATAGATTTTTTTGTTTTGTGGTTCAAATAGAAATTTTTCATTTGATGGATGAAAATGTATAATAATTTTCTTTTTCATCCATTTGGCAGGGTACAGAAATAATAATTTTCTTTTTGCTGATTTGGTTGTTGCGACATGAATATGAATAATATTATAGAAAGGAAGTAACATTATGTATTCTAAAAATGCCGTAAATAAATACCAGATTTTTCGTATAAAATTTCCATCACGGTGTGTTTCTATCCATTTACAATGAAATTTTTTCCATTGTTCTCCAGTTTCGTAGGCTTTGATAACTGAAGTAATGCCTCCTCTTGTTTTTCTTGAGGTGGCTACAACTAAAACCCTTGGATTATGCATATTCTAAATTGTTAGATAGTATATTTATGCTGATGCAAGTCAAAGAAATTTTTTATAACACTAATTAGATTGATAGGTTGAAACTTTCTGTATTGTTAATTTGTTTTGAATTTCTTAAGTTTTGATATGTAATATATAAAAAAATAAAGTTTGTATTTAATAAGAATGCAAAAGAGAAAATATTTTTTAGGCAATTTTTGGTAAGGATATTTTTGGAAAATGGTATCCCAAATTGTATTGGAACAATTTTCATGAAGAATTTTTCTTTTTTCCTTATAAGATAGATTTGAAAGACATAAATCTAACATGGCACTTCTACTATATCCAATGAATAATCGCATGATTCTTTGTTTTTCTTCTTCTTGCCATTTCAGAAGTTCTGCTTTCTCCATTAAAGATTTATACATTGTGACAATTTTAGAGTTTCTATCTTTTCTGAAAATTCTTGAAAGAGAGGTGTTGTTGAAGCAATAATAATATAAACAATCAGGTATGTATATGGTTCTTTTAGATTTAGTAAGATAATCTATTTGAAAAACTATATCTTCAGATATAATATGTCTTTCTGAACAAAATTGAATGTTGTTTTCTTTTATAATAGAGGAAGAATATATTGAATGCCATACAGACATAAAAAGATTTCTATCGTTTAAACTTTGGGGAGGAGCTCCTATCATGTTTAATAATACCTTATTTTTTATATCTTCATTTTCAAATATAAGTGTTGACTCTACTTCTTGATGTGGTACGATTTCTGACTCATTTTTGTAGAAATTAAAACCGCAGAAAACAGTATCTGCATCTTTTTCTATAGCAGTATCATATAATTTTTCGAACATTGATCTTTCTACAAAATCGTCTCCGTCTACAAATGCAATGTATTTCCCTGTAGCAATTTCTAATCCGCTATTCCTTGCATAACCTAAACCTTCGTTTTCCTTATGAATAACTTTTATGTGCGGATATAATTTTACGTATTGATCACATATTTGTGGACAATTATCCGGCGAACCATCATCTACTAAGATAATTTCAATGTTTTTTAACGATTGATTTATTAAAGAATTAAGACAACGATCTAAGTATCTTTCTACTTTGTAGACAGGAACTATTATACTTACTTTTATTTCTTGTTCAATCATAGTGCAAAGAATTTCTTTAATTTAATTATTATTCTATTTAGAAATATTCGTTGAACATGATTGCAATGCCCATATTTTTTTATTTTATTAAAGTTACTTGGATTGATATTATCAACTTCTATTGGGAGAAATTCGTCTGGTACTATTTTAAATTTTTTCATTAGTAAGACTGATGAATCAAAGTGCATTTTTCTTTTTTGTAAATGCATGTATAGAAAATCCTCTCGCTTTATTTTATTATTCTTAAAATATAGTCTATATAAATTCCCTTCTTCCCAAATATATAAGGCTTTTTTTTCAGATTCTATTTTAAATCCATAGGGGGGGGCATCTTTTTTCCCAATGTATTGTGTTCTTCTAAAATGATTATATGAGACAGAAACATTAAAGGATAAATCTTCTGTGTAAATTCTTTGTTTTTGTTGTTCAAATATTTTATTAATATTATAGTTGTTATTCCATTCTTCATCGAACCAGCAAATGGTTGGAGTTGCTAATATCTCTTTATAGATATCTTTGCCTAGAATGGGCGACATGAATAATTGGTTTTGTTTGGGAGTGTTTCTGAATATTGTCATATGTCCTAGACAAAATATTTTATCATATTTAGTGAGTATATCAGTTGTTAAATACTTCCCTAAATTCCCCAATATTATATCTATGTCACAGTATCCCCAATATAGGTAATCTTTTATATAATCATTAAATATATATCCATACATTGGTTTTAAATCGCATAGTTTATACGGTTTCGGTAAATCGATTTTAACTTCAAATTTTGATTGAATTAATGATTTACAATTTTCAAAATCCATATTAATTTTCTGCACATTTGAAGGATATTCAAAACTCCTATTATCATCTGTAAATATAATCCAATTAAACTCTGGATTGTATTTACAACTTTTGAGAAATAATGGAAAATAATTTGGAAGTTTTCCAAAATACGGAATAATAAAGCATAATTTTTTCATCGATTAATATTTCTCTTTTTATTTAGCATTTTAGTTACACTGGGACCAATACCGAGTATAAAGTAAGGAAATATCCCATAATAGATTCTTAAGGTAGCGTTGTACCATATTAAAATGATACAAAGAATGGTTACGATGATTGAAATATCATATAAATATTTATATTGAGGAGGGGCAATTTTTTTGTATTTAAAATTGTACATTAATAATGTGATGAAGAAGCTTAAATACAATATTATTCCTGTCCAGCCAGTTTGTAAAAAAACATTTTGGAAAGTAAATAGATGATAAGTTAAATAGTTGTATTTGTCGTAGAATGAAGTATCTATTAATGGTAAATTATTTTCAGCTCCTTTCCCTAAACCAATTCCAAATATTTTCTCAATAGGGGTGTTAAAAAACATGTCACTTATCATTTTGGCGCTACCAATTCTTGGTAGACCATATCCTGCTCCTGTCGTTTTAGAATATTCTAAGATGTTTTCAGCACTATTTAGTGTCTCAGCTTGACCTGATGATAGATTTCTAAATCCTGCAATGATTATTGCAAGCATAATTATAATCAACAATAATTTACGCTTAGTTATTTTTCCAGTTAAACAGAAGTAAAGAAAGATAACTCCAATTTCAATGAAAATAAAACGTTCATCTTGTATAATAGCAATAAACAAACTGGAAATTAAAACAAAAATAAGTTTCTTTAATTCTACTAATTTTCTGTTATAAGCATAAAAATAATATGTCATTAATACACCGCAAAAAATATCTTGCGTTGCTCCGCTTGTGAAAGCTCCATTGTTGAAATCCTCAGATTGGTGGTATAAGGTGTATTGTATTATTGTACATATAACATTAAGAATCTGTATTTTGTAGAAAAAGTTGAAAAAGAATTGATAATCTTTTATTGATAGATATGATGCGCAAGCAAACAAAAAAACCATACTTAAAAATTGTCCGCGAATTCCCATTATATAATTAAATGGGTTTATTGTCTGGATTAAAGCTCCTATTATTGTTACTAATAATAAAGCTATTAATGATATAAATGGTATATATAGTTTGGTATGTTTTAATTTGTATGGGTGTTTAAAAAGTAGAATTATTGAAAAAAATTCAATAGCATAACAGAAATTTCGATTTAACCCAAAGTTTCTTGCTAAGAATTCATATATAAAAAATAAAATAATAGCATAATATATACACTTACGTGTTCCTCTTACATTTCTTGGGATAAAAGCAATCATAAATAAGACTTATATTTTAGTCAATAAATTTTTGAAGTAAATTTAATTTTTATATTATCTTATAGATTGCACTTACTATTTTGCTAGCTAGCCAGTAAGGTAAAAATCGATGTAATCTATTTTTCCACATCAACGCATTCTTGTCTTTCAAGGATGCCCATGATACTGTAAAATGATGAATGCTATAACTTTTTTCTAATGTATATAACATTTTGTTTGTAACATTGGATTGCGGACAAAAATATTCTGCGGAATAGGCTATACCTCCATCAAAGCGTTGTGTTTTCCCATTATCTATGAGTTTATATTGTTTTAATATTTGTGTTTGATAATATGGACATGCTATTAGATTTAAAGATCCGTCTGCATTATAAAATTCTAAAGTATTATAGAGTTTAATCATTTTTTCTAATATTGGATGGCCTGCTTCAGCTCCGAATCCTAATCCAAACGCAACAGACTCTTCGATTTTTCTTTTCTTTCTATATAATAAAGGATCACGACTTTCAAAACCGCAAAACATTTTTTCTTGTAATAAAGGATCGAAAGATTTTAGTACTTCAACATCTGTATCTAAATATATTCCTCCATAAGTGTATACAACATCTAAGCGACAAAAATCAGATACAAAAGCCCATTTTTTTTCTTTATAGGCATCACTCATGTATTGACATTTATGGATGTTATAATTACTCTCATCCCATCGTATAATTTTATATTCAGGCATAAATTTTTTCCAAGAATTGATGCATTTCGTGACATCTTCAGGTTCTGGCTTACCTCCAAACCAGCAATAATGAATTATTTTAGGAATCATTGATATAGTATGTAATAAAAGTTAGTACTAGTATTTAATTAAAAATCTTGCTAATGAATAACTCTTCAATTTTATGAGAAAATATCCTATCTTCCATCTTATGCTTGTGCTATAGTGAAATGCTGCATATTCATTTGCCTTAAATTCTTTTTTTATTTCTTCTTTTGATAATAACTTATACATAAAGCCTTCTGCAAATGTTGTTAGACGTGATATTTGTATTCCTTTTTCAAATTTTTTTGTTGAAAGAATTTCATTAAGCTTGTTATTAAAAGCTAGGCGCATATTATAGTTTTCTCTTGAGAATGCATGTGTGATTGATTTTTGATTTATTGTATAATGATAGAAAGCTTTATTTAGATAAGAAATCGTGATTTCCGAATGTTTTAATATTTGAGCACAAGTTAATACGTCTTCGCAATAATTTATATTTCTGAAAAACTGTACATTATATTTTTTATATAATTCGGTTTTTATTAATTTGTTCCATAATGAACCAAAAATCTTTCCTTCTAAAATATTAATGAGTATGTCATTGGGAGCTAATCTTAAAGGTCTTTGTGGAATTAACTGCTGTTTTGAATCTTTCTCTATAAAATAATCGGTTATTATAATATCGGCTTTTGTCATAATAGCTTCTTTGTATATTTCTTCTAACATTGTTGGTTCTACCCAATCATCAGAATCAATATGGATTGTATATTTACCAGTAGCATGGAGTATACCGATTTTCCTAGCTGTTGCCACGCCTTCATTTTTTTTATGTATGACCTTAAAGCGAGAATCTTTAGACATAAATTTGTCGCATATTATACCTGAGCTATCTTTACTTCCATCATCAATGAGTATAACCTCAAAATCCCTGAAAGTTTGTTGAGATATGCTGGTTAGACATTTTATTAATGTCTTTTCTGCGTTATATATTGGGACTATAATTGATATTTCCATGGTTGATAGGGGCTTATAAAAGAATGATCTGAGCTTTTATTTTATTTATTTAATATATAAATATCAAGAAGTGTTATTATGCGAAGAGTAATTTCAAATTATTCTTCAGATGGTAATCCAAGCCAACTATCAGGAAATATATCTGGTCGTGTATAATGCCACCATTTATATGGGTATATTACTTGTTTTGATGTGGGATTTAATCTTGCTGCCCAGTAGCTAAAAGAAGAGTTTGCTATGATATTTATTGGACAACATGCCATTAATAATAGGTCCATATAGCTATTTGTGCCTTGATTCCAGGTCACGTAATTGGCATTTTCAATCTTAAAATTTTCTTCTACATATTGAATATCATCAGAGAAAATGACATACATGACATTCTTAAAGTTATTATTTACATATTTTATAGCTTCGGTATAATAATATGTTGTACAGACATTTCCATAGATATTATCTGCTTTTAAATAGTCTCCTCTTCTGAAATGGATACTTACTAATAGTTTATCTTTATTTTTTTTTATGAACTCTTTGTTTTTAGTTGATAGACTTGCAAAATCTAACTCAATACTGTTAGGAGGAAGAGAATCAAAAAAGAATTTATTAAAGTAGTATCCTTTATATAACAAATGTTTTATTTCATTTTCGTAATAAGAATCGCTTGTGAATTGAGGAAAATATCGTTTTACTATTTCTGCTAAGTAATATATCCCAATAGGAGTTTTTTTGAGATTTACATTCTTCAATATTTTGTGGACTTCTAAACCATAATGTTCATTTAATAAATTCGTAATATAATATGGATATACGTGATAGGATTTGCTTTTTAAAAATAAGTAAAAAACGTACTGGAATATTTGATTTCCTAATCCGGATTGAAATGTGACAATCTTAATCATAGTGACATTTATTTTTTTTATTAGATGAATAGTTTTTATATGTATATATTATTGTAAGGAGAAAATTCCTTATAAAGAATGGTAGATATTGAAAAAAAAATATAGATTCTTCTTTATATTTTAATTTAAGGTTTGTTTGTGTTTTTTTGCGATTCTTCGCTTTTCATTGTATGAATAATTATTTTGATATAATAGATTAACTATAGTATGCATATGATAAGCATATTGATTATTGGTTTCTTCTTGAATGTCTAAGTATATTTTAGAATTAAGTCTGTTTTTCCAATATCTTTCTTTTTCAGCGGCTTCTATTATGACAAAAGGATTTTTTATGTTTGAAAGGTTATTTATAGATCTTATTCTATAATGATAGCATGTTTTATTTAAAATAGACATTCGCTTGCAGTTAAAATAGCATTGATAAGAGAATATATGGTCCTCTAGCCAATTTATATTATTGTCAAAACGAATTTTACCTATACATTCCTTTTTGATGCACATATTCCATAGAAAGCTATAATAGTGTGAGTTTTCTAATGCTCTGTGGAAATCCCATGTGTTATAAAATACGGCATTTTTATTTATAGAAATTACTTCATTTGTGTTATTTCCATATTCTTTTATATATCCAACTTTGATAATATCAGGGTTATTTAATCCAATTTCATTGATATATGTTTGGAATGTATCGGGGGATAAATAATCATCGCTATCAGCAAATGTGATATATTCGCCTCTAGATATATCAAGACCACAATTTCTTGCTTTGCTTACACCTTCATTTTTTTTATGTACAACTTGAATGCGTTTATCTTTGTTAGAATATTCATCGCATATAATAGGAGATGAATCACTACTTCCATCATCTATTAAGATTAATTCCCAGTTTGTATAGTTTTGTTTTATGATGCTTTCTATACATTGCTTTAGATAAGTTTCAGTATTATAGACTGGTACAATTATAGATATTTTTATATTCATCTTTTATTTTTATGTTTTTAATATACACATATAAATGTTAATTGGTATGAAAAATGCAAAGAAGTTTTTGTTTTATTATCTGTTTTACCTCTTTATTTAAAGAAAAAGCATACATTAAGATAGTTATATTAAGTACTGAGACTGTGCAAACAACTAAAAAACGTATAACACCATCTGGCATATAATATTTTATTATAGCCGGTATAATAAATGCAGTGATTATAATAGAAAAATTCTTTATAAAAACGTTTATAAAGTATCGTTTTGCGGGAAAATCAGTATAATGTTTGAGTATCTTAAGGTTTATTATGAAATGTATTAATGCTGGAATTGAACCTACAAAATAAATTATAGGAGGATACCATTCTAGCTTGAGGACAAAATACACTAATGGTAAATTTATGAGATAAATGGGAATTCCATATAGGTTCATTGATTTAACTTTTCCTGTTGCAACAATTCCTTGGTCAATCATGTTATTTGAATAACTTATGATACTACACATAAGACCGATTTTAATAAAATCTGATGTATATTGAGGAACTTCAGTAAGCCACAATTTTAATACATAATCTATTTCTAAGACTACAGGTATGCAAAATAGTCCTAACATAAATATTGTTAGTTGTGAAATGTTAAATATTAATTTTTCAAAGCGCATTTTATCGTTACAAGCAAAGTATTTTGTGAGTTGTGGAACAGCTGCTACTTGAAAATTCCCTATAAATTGATTAATTGTGAACGAGACTGTATCTGCCAATCCTCTTGCAGCGTTCATCGCCGTATTAAAGAAAAGATTTAATAGAATACTATTACCCTGTCCATTTAGTACTACAACGAAATTTCCGAACGCGCTCCATCCTGAGAATATCATCATTTCTTTGCATAGCTTTTTATCTACCTTAAAAGATAGATGACATTCTTCGAAATGTTTAATGCAATAAGTGCGATAAATAATAATACTTGTAACAGAAACAATAGCACATAAAGTAGAATATACAATTAATTTGTCATATGGTATATAAATAAGTAGGAAAAGAATAGCTATTTTGGCAGTAACATCAAAAATGCTCATGTATGCATATATGTTAAATTTTTCATGTGTTGTAACTACGGCCATGAATGGGGTTTGCGTTATTCCCATAAATGTTGTAAAAACAGAGATTTGAAATACTATATTAGCTGCCCATAATCGATCTTGTTCTATATTTAGTCTTGTATTTAAGAACCATAGCCCTATTGATTCTAACAAGATGACAACAATTATTGCTATTATGAGGTGTATTATAAAAGCGGTGTTAAAGGTAGCTTTAGTCTTGTTGGGGTCATTTACCCCTAAACTATATGCTAAAAATCTTCGTGTGCTACCTGCTAACATACTCTCAATGACCTGAAATGAAGAAACGAATCCTGCGACAAGATTATTTAGTCCATAGTCAGAAACTCCTAATTTATCTAATACAATGCGTGTTGAGAAAAAACTGAGTCCCATCATGATTAGCATGCGAGCATATAGATAGATTGTATTCTTTAAGATTCGTTTATTGTTTTCTTCCATGTAATTTCGGTTGATTTTATGTAAGGTATTTTTGAATTTTTTAGTTACAGGCCTTGTTAAATAAGATTATATCCACCATCTTTTATTATTCCCAATTTATTTAGGAATAAGCGAATAATCCGTTTTAATCTTCCCCATGAAGTCATATTTTCATATATGGGGAATTTATACTTTTTCCACTCGGTCTTATTAAGATATAGTCTATAAAGCTTTTTATATGGATGTTGACAGTCCTTAAACCAAGGTTTTATAGGACTCGCAAAATGTATTATCCCTGGATGTTTTTTTGCATCTTTTAATTGAGGTAGATATTTAGGAAAAATTTTGGGCTCTCTATTGAAATAGAAATTAGTCATATTCCATTTGATTGGAATGATTTTAATTTTATTTTTAAAATATAGAGCAATGATATCTTGTTCATTTGTGATGATACTTGATTTTAATTTTGTAAAATCGATAATGGGTATATTCTTTTCAATTTCTCTCCACTTTTGTAAATCACAAATCATTACTCCAGAATTTATATAAATATCAGTCTGTTTAAGTCCCAATTTTTCCTTGATTTTAATGCAATCGGGTATATCTTCAGCCGCAGCTATTATAGAATTTTCTAAATCAATATCATATAATGGTGCAATATTTGTATTGATAATCATATCCACATCTAGGAATAAACATCTGTTTATATTGATGGGAAGTAGTTGTGGGATTAATAGTTTGAGATACATTATTGTATTCCATTGTCCAACTGGTAGATTTGAAAGTTCTTTAGTAGAATAGATTTTGCACGTTAGCAAAGCATGATATTGCCTGCAAAGATTCTGTAATTTTCTTTCTGTATCCATCTTAATACCTGAAGTTAAAAGATAGATGTGAAAATCTTTATTAATATTATTCTCAAAAAGAGAACACAACATAACTGCTGTATGTTGGATATAGTTCTCGTCTGAAACACAAACAATATTATAAATTTTATTTACCATATTTTATAATAAAAGTTTTCATGTTTTGGTAACATTTTTGTATTGAAGATGTAGAAATATTATTGTAACATCTTAAGTTGGTTATAGCACGAATCCATTCTTGTTTATTGGTTGCTACATTAAAACGACTTATTCTATTATCAGAATGATATAGATTATGTGTAATAATTAAAGGTTTATTTAATCCTTCCGCATCGGCTATAGTTGATAATCCTACGCAATAATTAAGTCGGTCTTGTCGAAGTGGACAGACAAGAGCTTTTGCATTTGCCATTTCTTTGACCATCATTGGATAGACATCCCCTGTATTTTTAGTAATGATTACTTCTATATTGGGAATTGAGACGCATTTCTTTTTTAAATTTGTGTAATCGTTTCCGGCATGTGACTGTGCCGTAAGTATTTTTAAAGGAGCTTTTGTTTCTTTGAAAACTTCAATTAACAAATCGAAATCCCGATTTTCTTTTCCTGTAGATATAAAATAATCTCCGTCTGATTTTTTTACTTTGTTATAGAAATCCATATCGGGACCCCAACCAGGTTCACTGCATTTATCTTGCTTTATATAACCTCCATGTATTGTTTCTTCCATGGTTTTTGCTGAAAGGAAAAAGCAATGATTTAAAGCTTTTAGTAAAAAAGAGTAGATAATGCTGAATTTCCCGGATTTTGGTGTATGATGGAGGTAGGCAATAATAGGCTTTCTGATGAAACTTATTCTTTTAAAGCATAATAATAATAAATGGTTCCTGATATTTAAGTTGGGAATAAATATTAAATCGGGATTGTATTTGTGTACAAGTTTTATATCATTAAGAAGGCTTGATGTTTCTTTCTTCCAAATAACTTGATGACCTTCTTTTTCCATTTCTACAGCTCCATATAACCAATGAGAAGGATTTTTTCCTTCTTTGTAGAGTTGATAGGTATGAGGTGTGCCAATGTATAGAATTCTCATTTGCGATTAATTTGGTTATAATATTTGTATGATATATATTCCGAGCAAGGATAAATTCCTTTTTTGAAAATAATAATACGAATCCTATCCAGTAGGATGGCAAAGATACATATACCAAAAACTATTCCTGCTATTTTCAAACTTCCAACAACGGTATTTGCTGAAGTCTTAATTATCTCATTGTAGAGTTGATACATATTTTTCGAGAATAATCCTCCATCACTAAGAAGATAAATAGAAAGTACAGATTGGGCAGTGATGTTGATGATACGGCTTTGTATATTTACTTTGTTGAGGGCTGTAAAAATACAGATAGCTCCTATAATAACAAAGGGAGAATTATAGGAAAAAGCTCTTCCTCCGAGTACTAAGTAAAGGGTAAATGTAAAAATGGAACAAGTAACGATGCCAAAGTATGTATATTTATAGTTAAAGGACGATGATTTAAGGTAAAATCCGATGCAATACATATATATAAAATGATAAAGACTATATCCTGATATGTTGTTTTCTCTTCCTAACCCCCAACAATATACGATATTAAATATGCTGATTAATAGAATAGTTAAGTTTAATTCTTTTTTATTCATTCTTGTGAGTGTCATGTTAAGAACAGGTGAAAGAAGTAGTAGTAGAATGTAAATATCTACAAACCAACCGCCTGAGCTAAATGGAATGGCTAATGGTTTTGTAATCCATTCGAAAAGACTGTGTGGCACCTTGACAATATACGTTTCATAAAACAGATGAAACAATTTCCAAAAACTGCATATCCAGAAAAGATTGATTACAGATTTCCATTTTAAATTTATAGTAAAATATCCGGAAATTAAGAGAAAAATATTTACTCCATAAATGACGAAAGAATCGATAAAATGTAAAGTGCTGTTATTAACAGCATTATAGATACCATGTACAAGGACATGATGAATCACTATCATTAGAATGGATATAATCCGTAGTAACTCTATGTTTGATTGTCTTTGCATTTTATTTCTTATATAATTTTATTTGTTCTTTAAAATTTTCTCGTAAGAATCAGGTTATAACTGAGATGAAGTAAATTCCAGGCGATTCACATCGGCTGGAATAATTTTAAATATGAAAAATTTCTCTCCCATCCCGTGGGAAAGACTCTACCTTAGTTATTTCTTTTGTCCATAGCCATAACCGTAGCCATAGCCGTATTTCTTTCCGTAACCGTAGTGCCCGTATTTGCCATACTTACCGTAGCCATAGTAGGAGCCGGTTTCACGTTTGTTCATATCAATGCCGTTAATCAATACACAGAGGTGGGGCAACTTGCCGTCCTGCTGCAATTCATTGATTAGTTTAAATTCGCTCTTGGCCGTGTAGCTGGAGCGGCAGACGTAGACGCTTAAATCAGCTACGCGGGCAATAAGTTGGGTGTCGGTTACCATACCGATAGGGGCAGTATCCAATATTACGTAATCAAAGTGTTGCTTTAATTGTTGGATAGCGTCATCGAGTGCCTGGCGAGCAACCAATTCAGTCGGGTTGGGAGGGATGGTGCCACCGGGTAAAATATAGAGATTGGGTGAAACCGTAGATGCCTGACATAGGCTGAGCAGGTCGGTGTGCTCGGGGTCGGACAGGTATTGTGAAATACCGGCTTCCTTATGGGAGAGGTGGAACACCTTGTTCAGTCCAGGCTTGCGAATGTCAAGCCCTACAATTATTACTTTTTTGCCCATAAAGGCAAAGCTGCAGGCCAGGTTGCCAGCGTTGAAGCTCTTTCCCTCGCCGGAAGTGGTGGAAGTGAAGAGTATCACTTTTTCTCCTTCCTGCAGCATATACTGGATGTTGGTACGTACGGAACGGAACACTTCTTCCATCAGCTCGTTGCGGTTTTCACGTACTACAATGGCATTTTCAGTAGTTTCTGAAGTGAGTGGAATATCACCCACAATAGGCAGGTGGGTAATTTTTTCTACATCACCGCGAGTCTGTATCTTGAACTGAAGCAATCCCCAAATGAAAATCAGTCCTACAGGAAGTCCTAAGCCCAATACGAGGGCAATCATGTAAGTCTGTGAGGGGGTGGGGAAAATCTGACCACCCGCCAAAGGCTCGTCGATGACGCGGGCATTGTTGGCGGTAGAAGCCAGAGTGATGTTGTTTTCCTCACGTTTCTGCAGCAGCATCAGGTAGAGGTTGGCTTGGATTTCCTGCTGGCGCGACATGCTGAGGTATTCTTTTTCCTGTACGGGGGCATCGCTTACCTTGCCGGCATACTTGCGGGTCTGGGTCTGCAGGGCCTGGCGGTTGATAAGTAAGCCTTTTTCGGCCGTCTGGATGGCAGCCATTACGCTGTTGCGCATCACTTCGATGCTGGCGTTCAGGCTCTGTACGGCAGGGTTGTCTTCGTGCGAAGTGCGCAGCAGGCGCTTGCGCTCAATCAGCATCTGGTTGTAGTTTTGTACTACGGTGTTCAAATCGCTGTTGCTCAGCCCGATGTTGGCAGGAATGACTTCATACTGGCTGCTTTCGTTGAGAATATGGTTCTTCAGGTGATTGACCAGACTGATTTGTACCTCATTCTCCGCGTAAGCACGTTCATAGTTCGCTTGTTCTCCGGCTGCTTGGCTGGCATCGGCGGCAATGTCAACTACACCTGCCCGTTGCTTGAAACTGGCCAGCTGGCTTTCAGTAGTACCTAATTCTTTGTTGATGATACGGATACGCTCATCGATAAACTCAGCGGTTTTGGCGGCTACCTCATTCTTGTCGTTATTGCCTTCCTCATTATAGAGTTCAACCAGTTTGTTCAGAAAGTCTACTCCTCGGGACTTCTGACTGCTGGTGACGGTAAGTTGCGCAATGGTGGTAGACTTGCTGCTGGGACTTACCGTCAAGCGGTTACGATAGGCTGCTGCTGCTGCATTGGGTGATACGACTCTAGCCTGAATCACTTCGGGCACAGGCCGGATAGTTTGCAGGGTGGAGTCAGCTGCTGAGAAAGTGAATACGCCGGCAGGAGTAGAGAATACAGCCGGCAGGTTTTCCACGGTCTTTTTCCATTCCTGTCCTTCGTGCTCTACCAGCACTTCATGGAGTTGCTGGTTGCGGAAATACATCTTGACTTGGGCATACCCCATGCGTTCGGCTTCTTCAGGGGTTACCCATACCTTGACGGGCGACTGCTTGTAAAGCTCGGTGTTACGGAACTGGCCAGGTACAGTGTAGCTTACATAGAGGTCGAGGGCGGTCACAACTTTCTTAATCAGGGTGCGTGAACGCAGGATTTCCAACTCGTTGTCAAAGCTCTGGGTGGAAGTGGAGACAAAACCTAAATCTTCCAGGTTGGCCCCGTTGGCTCCTCCCTTGCTCTCGTTCTTAATCAAGACGGAAGAACTGACGGTGTAGAGAGGGGTCAGGGTCTTGAGATAGAAAAAGGCACCAATCAGGAATACAGCTACGCAGCCTAGAATCCAGGGCCAGTACATCAGGAGCTTGATGAAAAATGCTTTATAGTCGAAGCCGGAAGTCTCGTTGTCTTCTTCCAGCAGGTAGTTCTTGGTTTCTTCTGCCATAGGTAAATGTCGTTATTATTTGGAAATTGCAAGTACAAGGGAAGTGATGGAAGTTACAATGCTGAGTAGGGTAATCCACATGGAGGAGTTGCTGTTAAAGGTATTGGTACGTACCTTGGCCTTGGTGGGTTTGACATAGACAACGTCGTTCTGCTGCAGGTAGAAATAGGGCGACTGGGCTATGTTGGCTTCAGTCAGGTTGAGGTGATATACCCGACGTACGCCTGTGGAGTCTTCGCGGAGTAACTGCACGTCGTCGCGTACCGAGAAGAGGGTCATATCTCCAGCCTGTGCCAGAGCTTCAAAAATAGTCACTTTTTCGGCATCAGTGGTATAGGTGCCTGGACGGCCGACTTCACCCAATACACTAAATTTGTAGTTGGAAGTGCGTACCGTGACATTGGGCACTTCCTTCAGGTAGGGCTGGAGCTTTTCGCGAATCAGGGCTTCACACTCGCGGTTGGTCAGCCCCATTACTTTCAGCTTGCCTAGCACCGGGAAGTCTATACATCCATCATTGTCTACTAAATAGACTAGCAACTTGGCACCTTCCATTCCTACACTTGTACTGTTTATGATTTCTTTGCTCTGTCCGATTTTCCGGTAAAAAGGAGCCGAAGCCTCCGGATCGGTGGTGCTTACCAAAATAGTAAGCTCGTCCTTGGGCATGATGCGGAAGTCATAGAGCTGTCCTTCAAGGGATTCATTGAGCACTTGTTCGTTCTGAAGGTAGAGCGATTTCTGGTAAGACGTACACCCGCTCACCAGCAGGGTGGACAACGTCAGCATACAGACTACTTTGCGTATCTTCATCTTTTCTTATGGTTTTGTTATGATCATTCTAAAGGAGTTTCCCTGCGCATAGGGTGTGCTTCGCCGTTACCACTCCCAGCTATGGATTGGGGGCGGTAAAAATTACGGCCGATAATCAGCCGCAAAATTAAACCTTATTTTTGGTTTATTCAACTTATAGAGGGGTTTTTGTCGGTGAAAAGGGTGGAAATCAATGAAAAAGTGGGCGTATCGGCGGATTTTGTAACAATTCTGGAACAATGTATGGGGTATAGGGCGGGGCGTGAGAAAAACGCAAGGGCGTTTTACCTGAAACGCAAGTGCATTTGAGATAAAACGCAAGTACGTTTTACTTCAAACGCAAGGGCGTTCGATTCAAAACGCAAGGGCGTTTTCGGGGAGTTCCGGAAAGGGAATCATGACGGGTTGTCGGGGTTGGCAGGCATTTTTATAAAATGTATATACGCGGGGTGTGGAACAAGTCTTAAGAGTTATTCCACACCTGTATATAGGAAGTTTGCAAAACCGGTGCCAACCCCGACAACCCGTCAAGCGGTGGCCCGGGGAAGGCCGGTTCTTCACTACCGTTCTGTGTCTTTTGTGCGAGGGGGTTGGATGCCTTGGCTTGATTTAATTCGCTCTAAATCAGTGGTGAGTGAACGGAAAAAGTCGCGGAGCAGCTCGTCCTGCTTCTGCGGATTGCCGGCAAGCAGGCGGTGGTATACGGCGAGGATGCGGCCGAGGAATGTCAGATCCGTCAGGAGCCCTTTTTAACTTTTTGAAACGTGTGTGCGCTCATCGGCGCCAGTCGGCACAACTCTTGTACGGTGAGGGTACGGCCGTGCGACAGCACCTGGTGGCGCCACGCTTCCAGCATCTGTCCTAGTTCAACCAATTTCGCTTGTTTCATACGTAATTTTGTTTAAAAAATAAAATTATAGTAAATTATTGGTTAAAATATTGCACACATGTGTGCAATATGGGTTTGTACTTTCTGTAAACTTGTGTTACATTCGTTTCGCTGTTTTGAAAAGGAAACGCAAAAATTAAAACTAAAAGGATTGCAAATTTAATAAATCATTAAATAAAGCACGAGAAAATGAACAAAATGATGCTAAGTATTTTTAAGGGTTATGCCGACACGATGCCCGTGGCGGTGAGTCTTGATGAAGTGGTCCGTCTGATTCGGGAGGACAAGGTGTTGGCCGACCACACCGAAAAATACCGTTACTACCGCTCGCAGGGGCAGAAGGCGGCTGCCGACCGGGAAAAGGCGGCCTGTCCCTGCTTTGCCGTGGCGGTGCGTTTTGAGAACGGGAAACGGAAGGCCGACATCAGTGGCTGGACGGGTCTCTCGATGGTGGACTTTGACCATCTGCCCGAAGGACAGGCAGAGGAGGTGTTCGAAAAAGTGTGTGCCGACCCGCACACTGTGCTGGCTTATACCACCATCAGCGGGCAGGGGGTGAGGGTGGTGTGCCGTTACTGCCTGGACGGGGAGGTGCCCGACAATGACCGTCTGACGCTGTACGCCCAGGTGTTCAACAGGGTAAACGAGTATTACCAGAAGCTGACGAAGTGTGCTTTCGACCCTGCCTGCAAGAATGCCACGCGACTGAGCGGACTGGCGCATGACGCGCAGGTGCATTACCACGGTGGGGCGGAACCTTTCCGCTTCGACCTTTCGCGCATGAAGAAGGCGGATGAGCCGCGCAGGGGACGGGTGGAGCGTGTGGTGGCCCGTATCCGCAGGGAGCTGGACGAGCAGGGTGTGGTGTATGCCCCGCATCATCACAACGAGTACATCATGCGCATGGGTTATCTGATGAATGAGTTCGGGCTGCCGCTGGAGCAGGCCATCGGCTGGGCGGACGGACGTTTTCCGGAATACGACGGCGATGTGGCGGCCATTTTCCGCTCGTGCTATGCCGATACGGAGGCGCACGGACGGCGGGAGGCGGAACTGTTTCGTGCGAAGAGGGAGAAGAAGGGGGAGGGACGTTCCCAACTGGCCACGCCCCAGGAGATTGAGCAGTTTCTCGCCACGCAGGCGGAGTTCCGGAAGAACGTGATTACCGGGAAGGAGGAGATGCGGCATCCCGAGGCCGAGGAGTTTGTGGAGCTGACCGACCGCCTGGTGAACTCGCTGTGGAGCCGTATGACCAAGGAGGGGCACACGGTACGCCTGTGCGATGTGCGCTCGGTACTGGAGTCGGAGTTCGTGCCGGAGTTCAACCCTTTTACGGAGTATTTCCGCTCGCTGCCTCCGTGGGACGGGGTGACCGACCACATCGGGCGGCTGGCGGCCACGGTGCACGTGGAGGGTGACGCGAAACTGTTTGATGATTGTTTCCGCAAGTGGCTGGTGGCTGTGGTGGTGTCGCTGATGGTGAAGGAGGTGACGAACCATCAGATTCTGGTGCTGGTGGGGCGGCAGGGCTGCTACAAGACGACCTGGCTGGCGCGTCTGCTGCCGCCTGAACTGCAGCGGTATTTCTGTGTGCGCTCCAATAGCGGACGGCTGACGAAGGATGATAACCTGGCGCTGTCGGAATTTGCGCTGATTTGTCTGGAGGAGATTGACGAGCTGCGCCTGGGCGACATCAACCAGCTCAAGGCGATGGTGACTATGCCGGCGGTGAACGAGCGGAGGGCGTACGGACATTACAAGGAGAACCGTCCGCACATCGCGAGTTTCTGCGGCACGACCAACCAGCCGGAGTTTCTGAACGACCCTACGGGAAGCCGGCGCTGGCTGCCCTTCACGGTGGTGCACATAGACGACCCCTACACGCATCCCGTGGACTATGCGGGGGTGTACGGACAGGCCCTGATGCTGTGGAAGAAGGGGTTCCGCTACTGGTTCGACGAGGAGGAAATCGCGCAGGTGAACGCACGCAACGAGCGGTTTGAGACGGCCAGCCTGGAAACGGACTTGCTGCTGGCTTTTTTCCGCGTGCCGATGCCTGGCGAGGAATGTATGTTCCTGACGGTGGGCGAGATTCTGCAGCACATCAACGGGGGCATGAAGAATCCCCTCAGTGCCGTCAAGGTGGGGCTTGCCTTGCGGAAGGCGGGATTCGAGCAGGTTCGCGTGGCGGGAAAGAGGGGGTATCGGGTGGTGATGTACACCATAGAAGAGGTGAACCGCAACCGTCGTGCCATGGGACGATTCACCGAGGCGCCGGCTGAAGAGTAGTCTTCATCGCCCGGTCGCCGGCTGGTGATAACGCTTTGATTTTCATGTGGCTTTTTATGTTCCGAAGAAGGGAAAATACCGGAAAAAACGGGCGGAAAAACTTGTGTATCCGGCCGGAATTGTGTAAATTTATAGGTAACTAAAATAAAACGGAACAATGAACTACATGCAATTGAAAACGGGACCGGGAGCTGTTTCCGGGGAGGAACGGGAGGGTTTCTGCCTGAAGGCTTACCGGAAAAGTGAGTTGGCGGGCTTGTATTTTCCGCAGGCAGGTAAGAAAGGTGCCCTGCAGGGGCTGGGGCGATGGATCAAGCAGTGTGCGGAACTGGAAAGGGAGCTCGAACGGTCGGGCTACCAGAAAAACCGCAAGTTTTTCCTGAAATCGGAGGTGGAACTGATTGTGAGGTTCCTTGGAGAGCCGTAAGCGGCGGCGTTTCCTTTTTCTAATGTCTTCAAAAGTCTTCAAATTTCCTCGAATGTCTTCGTAAGTCTTCGTATGTCCTCAAATGTCTACATGGGCGGAAACGGGGAGTGTAACTTTGCTTCTGTAAATGAAGAATTAAGAATTAAGAATGATGAATCTTAAATCTTGAATGATGAATTAAGAATGATGAATGATGAATCCAGGAAACGCGCGCACATTCTTCATTATTCACTCTTCATTCTTCATTATTCATTATTCATTCTTAATTCTTCATTTAATGTTTAATTTTTAATTTGAAAGACCTATGAAGAAAACAGTGACTTATTCGGTTGTAGGGCGTGTGAACCCGGCCGATCGTGAAAGCGGTGAAGTGAAGTATTATGCACAGTCGCAGGCTCGCGGCGAGATGGGTATCCGTGAAATAGCGGAACGTATTCACCAGATGTGTACCGTGACCCGTGCCGACGTGATGGCGGTGTTGACGGGACTGGAAGACATCGTGTCGGAAGGCTTGCAGGGCGGCGAAATCGTACGCCTGGGTGAGCTGGGTTCGCTGCAGCTGAGCCTGAGCGGGGAAGGAGCCGCTACGGAAGATACGTATACCGACAGCATGATTGAAAAGGTGCGCGTGCTGTTTCGCCCGGGTACGGTGATGCAGGAGGCTATCAACAACCTGGCTTTCGAACGGGTGCCGGTGAAGTATAAGAAAGAAGAAGAGGACGACGGTGCTGGGGTGTAATCGGAACTAAGGCGTGAGAAGATGACGAAAGTAAAATGGATTGTGGTCAGGGTGCTGAAGTGTATTCTCTGTCTCCTGACCGGAAGAAAACCGGATTGTGATGAGAAAAATTGACATGATTGTGATTCACTGTACGGCAACGAGAGCGGACCGCCCGCTCTCGCCTGCCGAACTGACGAAGATGCACCGGAAACGGGGGTTCAAGTGTTGCGGATATCACTATTTTGTCCGCACGGATGGTGAAATTTGTACAATGCGACCGGTGGAACGGGCCGGAGCGCATGCCAAGGGTTATAACGAGCACAGCATCGGCATTGCGTATGAAGGGGGACTGGATGCGCAGGGACGGCCGGCGGATACGCGTACGGAACTGCAGAAGCGTTCGCTCCGGATTCTGGTGAGGGTGCTGAAGTCGGATTTCCCGGCCATCACGCAGGTGGTGGGGCATCGCGACCTGAGCCCGGATCTGGACGGCGACGGGACGGTGGAACCGGAGGAATGGACCAAGGCCTGCCCCTGTTTTGACGTAAAAAAGGAGCTGTAGCGGGACAAAAGTTTTCTAAATCGTAAAAAGAAGGTGTCCGGCGCCTAAAAAGTTTTCAGGATTCGAAATAAAATCCTACCTTTGCACTACTCAAAATCCAAACGGACATGGCGAATCTGTATATTATTATTTCTGCATTTGTATCGGCAGTGATACTGGGGAGAATCATTATCCCGAATATTCTGATTATTTCATTGCGCAAACGCTTGTTTGACGTGCCTGATGAACGGAAAGTACACAAACGTCCGATACCTCGCCTCGGGGGAGTGACCTTTTTCCCGGTAATTCTTTTTTCCTTGTGCGTGTTTACGGCCGTGCGGCTGATGACGGGCCACGGACCTGCGGAGACATCGACAACGGACCTGGTGTGCGAGTTTCTTTTCCTGACGGGAGGGCTGACCCTGCTGTATATCGTGGGCATTGCCGACGACTTGATTGGGGTGCGCTACCGGAAGAAGTTCCTGGTGCAGATTATCTCGGCGGCGATGTTTCCGCTGTCGGGCTTGTATATCAACAATTTCTATGGTCTCTTTGGCATTTACCTGATTCCTGCAGAGGTAGGTATTCCGCTGACCATGCTGCTGGTGGTGTTCATCACCAATGCCATCAACCTGATTGACGGTATCGACGGACTGGCATCGGGGCTGAGTATGGTGGCGCTGCTGGTGTTCGGGGTGCTGTTCGTGCATTTCCACATGTGGAGCTATGCCATGCTGGCTTTCGTGACGGTGGGGGTGATTATCCCGTTCTTTTCGTACAACGTGTTCGGCAGTGCGGATTTGGGAAGGAAGATTTTCATGGGGGATACTGGCAGCTTGACGCTGGGGTATATTCTGAGCTTCTTTGTCATCAAGTACTGTATGTATGAGCCGGATATGCTGCTCACGATGAAGACGAGTCCGGTGCTGGTATCGTTCAGCGTGCTGATGGTGCCGTGTCTGGATGTGATTCGCGTGGTGCTGCGGCGTGCGCGTAACAAGCGGGCGCTGTTCATGCCCGACAAGACGCACATCCACCACAAGTTCCTGGCCATGGGGTTCTCACCGCGGAGGGCGCTGGTAACGATTCAGCTGATGTCGGCCTGCTTCTGTGCGTTTACCATCGTGGCGATTCTTTATATGAATAACACGCTGGTGTTCGTGATTGACGTGGTGGTATGGACGCTGCTGAACCTCTGGTTTGACCATGTGATTAACCGGAAAATGAAGAATGAAGAATAATGAAGAATTAAGAATGAAGAATGGAGAATGGAGAATGGAGAATAATTAAGAATGAAGAATGAATAATGAAGAATTAATATAGTGAAGAACGGGAGGGGTGACTCTTCCGTTTTTTTTGTTATGATTGCTTCCGCTTTTACTTTTTAACTTTTACCTTTTAACTCAATACCTTTTTTGTCTAAAAACAAAAAGGAATATTCTCATTCTTCACCCTTTGCTTTTGGTTCTATAAATAAAAGTTATAAATCGGGTTGATTTTATTTGTATTTTCTGTTTTTATAACTTAAAAATGAGTATCTTTGCAAACGAATCATTTAATTGATAAAATATGGGACTTGATCAGGTAATCGGGAAAAATATCAAGGCTTTTCGTGAGCATTTGAACTATACCCAGCAGGAAATCAGTGATTATTTAGGTATCAGTCAGCCGGCATACGTGAAATATGAAAAAGGGGAAACTGTAGTTCCTTTGGAGGCAATGGAGAAACTGGCCACTCTGTATAACGTGGATGAATACGATCTGATGGAGGAAAATGAACAGCTTTTCCAGACATCTGTGGCCTGTGCGTATCGTAAGACGGGAAATATTGGAAATCTTGGTCAGATTTCTCAATTTCAGAAAATAGTCAGAAATTATATTCAGATGTGCAATGAGCTTGAGAAGTAAAGTTGAACTGGAATGTCTTGCAACCAGGTTGCGGGAGGAGATGCACGTGACTACAAAGGACCCTGTGCGCATTCATCAGATATTGAAAGAAAAGCACGTGCTTACGTGGTTTAAGAAGCTGGATGATAATTTTTCGGGCATGGCAATCCGGATAAAGGGAAACGAATCTTCTTCTGACAAGTATTTCATGTTGATAAATACGGCTTTGTCTTATGCCAAGCAGCGTTTTACCGCCTGTCATGAGTTGTATCACTTGTTGTATCAGAAAGATTTTAAGGTGTCGCAGAACAATGCGGGGCTGTTTAATAAAAAAGAGGAGGAAGAGTATAATGCCGATGTGTTTGCAGCCTACCTTCTGCTACCGGAAATGGGGTTGAAGGAACTGGTTCCTGCCGAGGAACAGCAGGTTGACAAAATAACCTTGGCTACTCTTCTGAAGGTGGAGCAGAATTTTCTTTGCTCAAGGGCGGCGCTTCTTACCCGGCTAAAGGACTTGAAATGGATTACCAAGAAAACGTTTGACCTTTACCAGAAAAATGTGGTTGCTTCGGCAATCGAATACGGTTATAATACGCAGTTGTATTATCCTACTTATCAGACGGAACTGGTGGGAGATTATAACTTGAAAGCTCGTGAATTATATGATAAGGGGCGTATTTCTCAGGCGAAGTATTACTCGTTGCTGATGGATATGGAAATTAATGTTTCTCAAGAGGTGTATGGGGAGGAATAAAGTAATATTGGTGGATGCCGATGTCATCTCTCATTTCATGGCTACCGGTTATATAGACAGGCTGACGGAAATTCTGCAGCCTCATGCCGTGATGATTGTAGAGAATGTGTACAAGGAGGCCAGCTATCATCCTACGGAGCCGGACAGGAAACGGAAGGTGGACAAGTGGATGGAGCGCTGCAAGGTATGCAAGATTGCTTTTCCTTATGCCAATGAAAATGTCCGGCGAGAGTTTTTCCGGCTTAAAAAAGAGAATCCGATGCTGGGGGACGGAGAACGGGCCTGTATGTCGATGGCGCGTTTTGGACAGGAGGTTATCGCAAGTAGTAACTTTCGGGATGTGGCTCCTTATTGTGATGAGAATGGTATTGAATATATTGGAACGCTGGATGTGCTGACTATTGCAATATTACTGTTTATCAGGCGCCGGAATACATCAGTACGTTTTGATAGTGAAGAATGGAGAATAATTAAGAATGAATAATTAAGAATTAAGAATGAAGAATGAATAATGAAGAATTAATATAGTGAAGAACGGGAGGGGTGACTCTTCCGTTTTTTTTATTATGACATAAGAACAAAAAGACATAATTTCAATAATGATGAAGAATGAAAAGTGAAAATGCAATACGCTGTTGAAAGGGTTTGCGCCACGCACGGGTCTTTGCATCCTTTCCCCGGTATTGAAAGACACGATGCAGATAGAAGGCGGAGGATATTGGCCGCTGCTCACCTTGAGAGGTGCCTGCGCAACAGCTGCCGCTGAAATCCGCCTGAAAGCGTCGGGCATGAATCCGGATACCTTGAGGGTGAACAAGACGATGTTCTTTTACAAAGCCATAGAGGCGGTGTCCGATGAAGACACCCTCGCCACGGATGCGATGGCACGGATAGCCGGCGGCATAGGGTGTTTCGGAGAGTTGTATGCCTCCGTCGGGATACATGGCTTCAAGCTTGCATCGGCACGCAACACGCCCCTCAACCAGGCCACGCCCCTTGACATGGCTTCGTTGCTGGGCAGGCTGATGCGTTACAAAGACCACCTGTTCCGGGAGCACCCTGACATCTATGAAACGCAGGACTATCTGGAGCAGAGTTTGGAGAACAAAGGTTGGCCTACTACCGATTACACCTTAGCCTGCGCAGAGGCAGGAGGACGGCGTGTGCTGAACGTCATTGCTTCGGTGGGCGGCCACCTGCTGGTTGTCTTTATGGAAGGAACGGATGTATCCGAAGAAACGCTGATGAAGAAGGCGGGCGAGCTGATACAGGTTGCCAAGGATAATTTGCCTTAAACACGTCTTCCCGTTCTCATCCCACCACACTGTCAACATCCACATAATAATTGGAAGGATTATTGCGGTCAACATAGACACGCACCTTCCTTTGGGGATCTATCTCGTAACTCTCATACCAGAAAGAACCGCTGTGAAACAGGT
>OLNS01000847.1_pt1 | contig 25749 bp, 19 predicted proteins | sample 1673031 | NCBI WGS metagenome assembly OLNS01 (sample SAMEA3136748, study PRJEB25190) | human gut metagenome | biome: human gut; feature: human-associated habitat; material: faeces | place: Austria | collected 2013
AAGTGCCGATACGGCGAGCGAGGTGCGGCAGCCGCCGGAGCGGTGCTTAAGCCGTTAGGCGGGAATTGTGCGGTGTTGCCTAAGAACATATAGGGTCGAGAAAAGCCACCCTCCCAGAGGGGGCCATTCCATCCATCGGCCCGCAAAGTGTTCCACATTGCTACCAGTATACTACATCATCTCGTCTTCGTCTGTTGTTATGACAACGCAGGAGTGCCAAACTATGGAAAATTCCGCTTATCTTGCCCTGCCGCTGTTTGCGGGGCTTGCAGCCGGGGACATCCCCGCGGCGCTGGCCGCGCTGGATGCCCTCTGCCGCCCCTTTGCCAAGGGGGAGACCCTGTTGGAGGCCGGGCAGCGCGGTGCACCGATGGGCGTGGTGCTGGCGGGCCGGGTGCTTATCGAGCATCTCGACCTGTGGGGCAACCGCACGCTGCTGGGCCGCGCCGCCGAGGGCGAGCTTTTTGCCGAGACTTACGCCTTTCTGCCCGACCAGCCGATGCTGGTCAGCGTAGTGGCGGCGGAGCGGGGCGAGGCACTGTTTTTGGACCCCGGCAAGCTGATGGCCCCCGGGTGCGAACCCTGGCGCTGGCAGATGATGCAAAACCTTTTGCACATTTTGGCGGGCAAAAATTTAAATCTGGCCCGCCGCAGCCTGTACACTGCACCCAAGACCATCCGGGAGCGGGTGACGGCCTACTTTTCCACACTGGCCCTGCAGAAGGGCAGCCTGGAGTTTGAGCTGCCCTTTGACCGCCAGCAGCTCGCCGACCACCTGGGTGTCGACCGCAGTGCGCTATCCAGCACGCTTTCCGCCATGCAGCGCGACGGCCTGCTGACCATCGACCGCCGCCGCGTCTGCCTGAAAAAGGCGGAAGGGCTGTAAGGGATATGTATCATTTCCTATTGCCGGATAGAGTGAGAAATGAGACATGAGAATTATACGTATCTATGTAGTTAATATATCTCAAGATGTCTCAAATAAAATAAAGTGAGACATGTTGCCCCTAGACAAAATACAGTATAATTTTCATCTTACGGTAAGGGCGCACATTGTGCAGCCCTGCAAGCGCCCCTACAAAACGTGTACTACCCTTTAGGGCCGGGAAGTGTTTTTCTAGTTTTCAAGATATACCCTTATCTTGAAAACTAGAAAAACACCTCCCGTGCGCATCCCATTTTCTCAAAAGCGAAATTTCAAAAGCTGGATAGCTAATAGAGTGAAATTTTGAGATTTTGAGAATAAGTCGATACCACGTATTTTTATTAGCTATAGAATAAGACGTGTGAGACGTAAGTGAAATAATAGATAGTTTAAACGAACCATTTTCTCAATATTTCATTATTTCACTTTCTCACCTGTCTCAACTTTGAAATTTTGAGACATATCTATTTGCAATAAATTGCGTACTGCCGTACGAAATCAATATGTCTCATTTCTCATATCTCTACCCGTATAGCATTTGAGACAAGTTGAGACCTATAAAGCGAAGGCTCCCCATTTCTCGTGGGGAGCCTTTCAAACTATAGAAAAAAGTGCTTTGCTGTTATCATGTATGCTGGGGCGAAAAATCAGTTTTCATTCAATCCAAACTGACGGGTGAGCATCTTTTTCTTCCATAGAGTTTCCACAGCAACAATCTGCTTATCAGAAAACGATTTTGGCAAAACTTGCAGCACTGAAAACTGCAGGTTCTGGCAACTATGGTTGCCGGACTGCAAGTGCTCTATCAATCCCTTATCGTTTCCGTGCCCGCCGGTGGAAACATACGTTTTCCAGCGGCCCAATAGACCGTCGCCGTTATATGTCGAACCTACATATTGCTTGCCGGTCTTGGTATCCACAATCAGATAAACGGCGTTGACAGCTTTCATTGCGTCGTGCCATGATGCATAATCAGCATCGCCTTCAATCACTTCTTTTAATTCATCATAGGACAAAATAAGGTTTTCAAATCCCACAAACGGCTTGCGGTTTGGGGATTCAATCGCAACAATAGGCTTTTCATTCGTGCCCTTTTGGTGCCAGCTTATGGCGGCTTTGCCCCAATCAATAACTAGTTTACCTTCGTACTCTTTCAGCAAGTCAACGTATTCCAAATCAAAAAGCGCATTGTTTCCTTGGTACTCACGGGCTTCACAAACGGGCAGATCGACGGGGCACACGTCCGGGGTATCCGGCACAAATCCATTTACGCGGTAGCAAGACTGCAACCGTGCATAGGTGCCACCGTCGTTAATAAAAGTGACCCAATAATGATAATCATTGCTGAAATTGAGCGCCTGATGCCGAGTATATGCAAACAACATGCCCACCTTATTACAGGCAGCAGCTTTTTCGTCGGATAAGGAGTGTCGTATCAATTTTACTTCCTTGGGGTCAAGCCCCACCTTTTTCAAAACATCTGAAAAGTTTAAAATCGACATATTCAAAACCTCCTTTTTCATAATACCATACCCCCTGCCCAAGTACAACTTATAAAAAGCAGAACCGCACTTGCCATGCAGTTCTGCTTTTACTCTTTATTCGTTATTCTTCCTTATTCCACAACTGTTGCCACCTGGGGTGCGCCGCCGGCCAGTTCTTCGGCGGTCAGCGGGCGGATGGGAGCGATGGGCGTGTCCAGCTTTTCGCGGGCGACCGCCAGCATCAGCTTGATGCGGTTTTCCTGGTTCACGCGGGTGGCGCTGGGGTCGTAGTCCACCGGCGTGATGTTGGCGTCCGGGTGCAGGGCGCGGATCTTATTGATCATGCCCTTGCCCACGATGTGGTTGGGCAGACAGCCGAAGGGCTGGGCACAGACGATATTGCCGTAGCCGCCCTCGACCAGCTCGATCATCTCGGCGGTCAGCAGCCAGCCTTCGCCCATCTTCGCCCCCAGCGAGATGATGCCTTCCGGTTTCTTCATCAGCTCGCGGAACGACCCCGGCGCGTAGAAGCCGTACTTGCGCATGGCGTCGTAGCTGGCGCAGCCGATGCCGTCCAGCCAGCCCAGGAACTTGTCGGCACCGCCGGCCACCAGCTTGTTGCCGCCGTACAGGTCGATGTCCAGCCGGTAGTTGGCCACGCAGTACTCCACAAAGCCCATCAGGCCAGGCAGGTTGACCTCGCAATCCTGGCTTTCCAGGAACTTTTCCAGGTCGTTGTTGCCCAGGGGCGAGTACTTGACGTAAATTTCGCCCACCACGCCGACCTTGACCTTCGGCACGCGGGTAATGGGAATGGTGGCGTAGTCGGCGGCAATGTCATAGAACCGCTTCTTCATATCGTGGGCGGAGTAGTTCTTGTCGCCCCGAATCCAGCCCTGGATCGTAGAAATCCACTTTTCGGTCATGGCGTCGGCGTCACCCCTGCGGTCCTCGTAGGGGTAGGTCTGGCTGCGCAGTGCCACCAGCATGTCACCGTAAAAGATGCTGGCAATGACCTTGCGCAGCAGCGGCAGGGTCAGCGGCAGGCCGCTGCCTTTCTCCAGGCCGGAGAAGTTCAGCGATGCTACAGGGATATTGCCGTACCCAGCCTTGACCAGCGCCTTGCGCAGCAGCTTGATGTAGTTGGAGGCACGGCAGCCGCCACCCGTCTGGGTGATAAGCAGGGCGGTATGCTCCAGGTCATACTTGCCGCTGTTCAGCGCGTCCAAAAACTGGCCGATGACCAGCAGGGCAGGGTAGCAGGTGTCGTTGTGGACGTACTTCAGGCCCAGCTGCGCCACCTCGCTGCCGCAGTTGCCCAACACCTCGGTCTGGTACCCCTCGCTGGCCAGGGCGGCCTGCATCAGGCGGAACTGGGTCACGGCCATGTTGGGGATAAGGATCTTATGGGTCTTTACCATGTCCTTGGTAAAGTTCGGAGTCATGTATTCCATACTTGCCTCAATCTTTGTGGTCTTCTTTGCGTTCTTCCAGTGCGGCAAACAGGCTGCGCAGGCGGATATTCACCGCGCCCAGGTTGGTGATTTCGTCAATTTTCAACTGGGTGTACAGCTTGCCGCCCGCCTGCAGGATCTCGCGGGTCTCATCGGTGGTAACGGCGTCCAGACCGCAGCCGAAGGACACCAACTGCACCAGGTCCATATCGGGCTGCTCTGTGCAGTACTTGGCGGCGGCGTACAGGCGGCTGTGGTAGGTCCACTGGTTCAGCACCGAGGTCTGGAACTTCTGCTCGTAGCAGCTGACCGAATCCTCGGACACAACGGCCGCGCCCTGGCGGATGATGAGCTGGTTGATGCCGTGGTTGATCTCCGGGTCCACATGGTAGGGGCGGCCCGCCAGCACGATAATGTGGCGGCCCTCCTTGCGGGCGGCGGCGATGATCTCCGCGCCCTTGTCCCGCAGCTGCTGCATGTGGCGGTGGTACTCGTCATAGGCGGCATCGATGGCGGCATGCACATCCTTTTTGTTCAGGCCGGGGAAGTACTTGTCCAGCGCCTGGGCAAACTTGCCGTAAAAGTCCTTGCGGCGCTCCAGGTTGAAGTAATCGTAGATCAGCCGGGTCCTGGTCAGCTCGGGGCAGTTGCCCTCCAGCACCTCGGGGTAGTAGGCGACCACCGGGCAATTATAGTGGTTGTCGCCCAGGTGTTCGTCCAGGTTGTAGCTCATGCAGGGGTAGAACACCGCATCGACGCCCTGCTCGCACAGCCACCTGATATGGCCGTGGCTCAGCTTGGCGGGGAAGCAGGCCGTGTCGCTGGGGATGGTAGCCTGGCCGCTCTGGTACAGCTTGCGGTTGGAGAAGGGGCTGACCGTGACCTTAAAGCCCAGCCTGGTGAACAGCGTATGCCAGAAGGGCAGCAGCTCGTACATATTCAGGCACAGCGGGATGCCGATATTGCCGCGCGGGGAAGCCGGGGCCGGGGCATTGCGGTACTCCTCAATGAGCTTGAGCTTGTAGGCGTAGAGGTCCAGATCCTCGTTGTTGGCCTTGCCGGTCACCGGCTTATCGCAGCGATTGCCGGAGATAAAGCGCTTGCCATCGGCAAAAACGTTCACGGTCAGCTGGCAATGGTTGCCGCAGCCGCCGCACTGCACGGTGTTGACTTTCTGGCTGAAACTGCGCAGTTCTTCCTCGGTCAGCACAGTGCTGTGGGCGTTCTCGCCCGCGCGGGCCTTGCCGTACAGCGCAGCACCGTAAGCACCCATCAGGCCGGCAATGTCGGGGCGGATGACGTTGACGCCCATCTCTTTTTCAAAGGCGCGGAGGACGGCCTCATTATAGAAAGTACCGCCCTGCACGACGATGTTGCGGCCCAGCTCCTCGGGGCTGGAAGCGCGGATGACCTTGTACAGCGCGTTCTTGACCACCGAGATGGACAGACCGGCGCTGATGTTTTCAATCGATGCACCGTCCTTCTGTGCCTGCTTGACCGAGGAGTTCATGAACACGGTGCAGCGGCTGCCCAGATCGACGGGCTTGTCGGCAAACAGGCCCAGGGCGGCGAATTTTTTCACGTCGTAGCCCAAAGCCTGGGCGAAGGTCTGCAAGAAGCTGCCGCAGCCGGAGGAGCAGGCCTCGTTCAGGAAGATGTTGCTGATAGCGCCATCCTCGATTTTAAAGCACTTCATATCCTGGCCGCCGATGTCGATGATGAAGTCCACGTCCGGCAAAAAGTGCTTGGCCGCGGTAAAGTGGGCCACAGTCTCAACAAGGCCGCGGTCACAGTGGAAAGCGTTTTTGACCAGTTCCTCACCGTAGCCGGTGGTGGTCACGCTGGCCACCTGCAGGCCGGGATGGTCCTCGTACAGTTTCAGCAGCGTTTCCTTGACCAGCGGGATGGGGTTGCCCAGGTTGGGGCGGTAGCTCTCAAACAGGATGTTGGCGTTTTGGTCGATGACCACCAGCTTGATGGTGGTGGAGCCGGAGTCGATGCCGATATGCACCGGCCCGCAATCCGCGCCGAAGGGCAGGCAGGGGACGGAGGCTTTCATGTGGCGGGCGTGGAACTCCTCGTACTCCTGCTTATCGGCAAACAGCGGCGGCAGGCTCACGTAGGTGGCCGTGGCGCTGTAATTGTCCAACCGCTGGGCGACCTCGTGCAGGTCCAGCACCTCATCGGCGTAGAAGGCCGCGCCCATGGCCACAAAGAGCAGGCTGTTCTCCGGCAGGGTGCCGGTAACGCCCAGGGTCTTGTCAAAGCTCCGGCGCAGCGTTTTGGAGAAGGTCAGCGGCCCGCCCAGGTACAGGATGTTGCCCTGGATGGGGCGGCCCTGGGCCAGGCCCGCGATGGTCTGGTTGACCACTGCCTGATAGATGGACGCTGCGATGTCACCGGCCTGTGCGCCCTGGTTGATCAACGGCTGGATGTCGCTTTTGGCAAACACACCGCAGCGGCTGGCGATGGTGTAGGTGCGGGTAGCCTGCTGGGCCGCCCGGTCCATCTCGTCCGCGCCCATCTTCAGCAGGGTGGCCATCTGGTCGATGAAAGCACCCGTGCCGCCGGCGCAGCTGCCGTTCATGCGGACCTCGGTGCCGTTCGTCAGGAACAGGATCTTGGCATCCTCGCCGCCCAGCTCAATGATGCAGTCGGTGCCGGGCACCAGACGGTTGGCGGCCACGCGGGTCGCGAAGACCTCCTGCACAAAGGGGACCTTGCAGCTGTCCGCCAGGCCCATACCGGCCGAGCCGGAGATCGCCAGGTAGGCTTTGCCATCGGGCAGATATTCGGCGGCTACTTTTTCCAGCAGCGCCCTGCCTTTTTCCAAAATATGGCTGAAATGCCGCTCGTATGTAGAAAATACGATCTCTCCGGCGTCGTTCAGCACAACACACTTAATCGTGGTGGAACCAATGTCCAGACCAACTCTCATACGGATTTGACCTCCTGCGGTGTAACCTGTGGGGAAAAGGGAATGGGCCGCCGGGCAGCAAAGCGCTGTACCCAGCAGTACCATATTAAGTTATTATACGATTTTTCGCCACGATTGGCAAGGTTTCTATAATAATGTATATCCTGTCAAATTGCAAGCGTTGTACCAAAAACCGGCAAATTGTACCAAAAAACACCAAAGCGGCGCAGAAAGATTCCTGCACCGCCCTGGTGTCAAAAGAAAAGAGGAGTATGGATGAAAAAACTTGGGGTCATGTTCTCGTTCCGGGTCCCTGCTCCCTTCCTGAGAACATTTACAGTATACCCGGCGAATGTGAAAAGAAAATGAACTGAATTTGAAGAAATATGAAAAATTGTGTGATAAGATTGTAACGGGTGCGGGGGCATTTACGTAGCTGCGACTTTGGCGGCCCCCTCTGCGAGGGAGGCTCTTTCCAACCGTGCAGCAATTTTACGGATATACGAAACCTAAAAAATGTGGTACAATAATGGCAGCATCAAAATCCAGGCAAAGAGGTGCCGCATCATGGCCAATCGCATCAATTATCAACTGGAAATGGAAAAGGTCCTGCGCCGGCTGGGGGATACCAAACCCACGCTGCTGCTGCATGCCTGCTGCGCGCCCTGCTCCAGCGCCACGCTGGAACGGCTGGCCGAGCATTTCCGGCTTTCCATTTTATATTATAACCCCAACATCTACCCGCCCGCCGAATATCACCGCCGCGAGGCCGAGCTGGAGCGCTTTGTGGAGCAGGCGGGCTATCGCTACCCGGTCATCGAGCTGCCCTATGAACCCGACGAGTTCTACACCGCCGTCAAGGGCTTAGAGCAGGAGCCGGAGAAAGGCGGGCGCTGCACCGTCTGCTACCGCCTGCGGCTGGAGCAGACCGCCCGGTACGCCGCCGCCCATGGGTTCGAGTGGTTCTGCACCACACTGTCCATCTCGCCCATGAAAGACCCCATCCGCATCAACGCCCTGGGGCAGGAATTGGGCGAGAAATACAACGTGTGCTTTCTGCCCAGCGAGTTCCGCAAAAAGGACGGCTACAAGCGCAGCCTGCAATTAAGTGCCGAGTACGGCCTCTACCGCCAGGACTACTGCGGCTGCGTCTTCAGCAAGCAGGAGCGGGGCGTGTAAGCCGCCGCCCCCCCCCTTGTATAAAGAGGGCTGTCAGCGAAGCTGACGGGGGGATCGTCTCGTCTGTGTGGCAAGTCGGTTTACAATTTCACACCCCGCATTTTCCGGGCGGTTCAGCCTGCCCGGGACGCCGGAGAACCAGGAGTTTTATATGACATTTTATTCTTTTTTGTTTTTGTTTTTTGCCTACTCCTTCCTCGGCTGGGTAGGGGAGGTCCTTTACACCGCCGTGACCAGGCGCAGGTATCAGGACCGCGGCGTCCTCAGTGGGCCGCTGTGCATTTTGTACGGCATCGGCGCCCACCTCATCAGCTTTGCTCTGCGGGACCTCAGCAATGACAGCTGGTTCTTTTTGGCCGTCTTCAGCGCCGTGTACGCCACCGTCATCGAGTGGGTGGCCGGCCACATCCTGGAGCGCACCAGCCACACCCGCTGGTGGGACTACAGCGATATGCCGTTTAACCTGGACGGCTACGTCTGCCTGGGGGCCTCGGCCCTGTGGGGCGTGTTGGGCGTTGTGGCGGTGAAATGGGGCAACCCGCTGTTGCTTGCCCTTTATGGCTTGCTGCCCCACCGGCTGATCGCCATTATCCTGTGGGCGGCGCTGGTCATCTTTGCCATCGACGCCGTGGGCACCCTTTTGGCCATGCTGGGCCTGCGTTACCGCTGGGCCGCCGGGGCGGAGATCGAGAACCGCCTGGCCAACTTTACCGTCAACACCGGCATGGCGCTTCTGGGCTGGGTCGAGCAGCGCATGAACAAGGCCCACCCGGCACTGACCTTCCGGCGCCAGCGCCGGGCCAAAAGCACCACCTTCGCTGAAGGATGCAGCCCGTATAAGATCATCCTGCTTTTCTTCATCGGCGCGTTTTTGGGCGATATTACCGAGACGATCTTCTGCCGCATCACCGCCGGTTACTGGATGAGCCGTTCCAGCGTGGTGTGGGGGCCGTTTTCCATCGTGTGGGGCCTGGCCATTGCCGCCGTGACCCAGCTGCTCTACCGCTACAAGGACCGCTCCGCCAGCTGGCTGTTTGTGGCGGGCACCCTGCTGGGCGGCGCGTATGAGTATTTGTGCAGCGTGTTTACCGAGGTCGTGTTCGGCACGGTGTTCTGGGATTACAGCGCCATCCCGTTCAACCTGGGCGGGCGCATCAACCTGCTGTACTGCTTCTTCTGGGGCTTTGCCGCCATTGCCTGGTTCAAGGTGTTGTACCCGCCCATCTCCCACATGATCGAGTCCCTCCCCAAGCGGTTCGGCACCGTGCTGACCTGGGGGCTGTGCGTGTTCATGGCCGCCAACATCGCCGTCAGCTCCGCCGCGCTGGTGCGCTATAACCAGCGTGTCCGCGGCGAAGCCGCCGCCACCAGCCTGGCCGCCTGCCTCGACGAGCATTTCGACGACGCCCGCATGGCCAAGGTCTACCCCAAAGCCGTGCATGTAGAAAAGTAAGACGGCGGAGGAGAGAGCCTTGTCTGAAGCTCTCTCCCTCCCGGATAGAGGCTTTTTTGAGTTTGTATCTTTTCCCGAAGTGTGCTATACTGATAGCCGCACGAAAATTTGAAGGAGGAACTGCCCATGCTGCGCACTGAAGCGATGGAAGAATACGGCAAGGCCCAAAAGCTGGGCCAGAAAGATTACCGTGAGAAGATGCTCCACGGGCAGTCCCCGTTTTTGCCGGTGCTGGATGAAATCCTGCGAAACGTACAGGTGGAAAACCAGTTGCCCCTGGGCCTGGTCGAAATCCCGATAAAGCTGGTGGTCGGCACCAAAACGGCAGGCCGCACCGCCGCTTTTGCCAGCAATTTTATGCCCCTGCTGGATTTAAAGAGCGAGTTCGGCTCCAAGTGGGTCTCCCTTTGCATGGCCCATGTGGACGAGGGCATCCGTGACCCCATCCGCTGCTTTGAGTACATGGGCCGCTTCTATGTGCAAGAGGGCAACAAGCGCGTCAGCGTGCTGAAATACTTCGAGGCCGGCAGCGTGACCGGCAACGTCACCCGCGTGGTGCCAAAATACAACGATACCCCGGAAGTGCGCCTGTACTATGAGTTCATGCACTACTATCCGCTCATCCAGACCTATCTGTTGACCTTTACCAAGCCCGGCAGCTACGGCCGCCTGCAAAAGGCCATGGGCAAAGGTCCCGAGGAAAAGTGGACCGCCGAGGACCGCGCCGCCATCCTGTCCCTGTACAACTGGGTCGAGAAGGCCTACACCGCCCTGGGCGGCGACAAGCTGCGCGCCACTGTGGGGGACGTACTGCTGCTGCTTCTGCGCCTGTACTCGATGGAAGAACTGACCAAAGCCAGCCCCAACGAGCTGCAGCAAAAGATCGACGCCCTGTGGGATGACGTGCTGGCCCTGCAGAACGATGACCCCGTCACCGTCAGCGAAAAGCCGGCCGAGCCTGCCCAGACAAAACTGCTGGAACGCATTTTGCCCATCCACCCGGCAGCCCCCACCCACTTAAAAGTTGCCTTCATCCATGAGCGCACCCCGGAGACCAGTTCCTGGACCAGCCAGCACGAGTTTGGCCGCACCCAGCTGGACAGTGTGTTTGAGGGCAAGGTGGAGACCTTTGCCTACTTCAACGCTGTGCCCGGCCGGAACGCCGACCTGCTGATCGAAGCCGCCATCTCCAACGGCGCAGACATCGTATTCACCACCAGCCCCAAGCTGGTGGGCGCCAGCCTGCGCTCGGCAGTCAAGCACCCCACGGTGCGCATCCTCAACTGCTCCATGGAGATGCCCTACGCCAGCATCCGCACCTATTACACCCGCGTATACGAGGCCAAGTTCATCACCGGCGCCATCGCCGGGGCCATGGCCGGCACCGACCGCATCGGCTATGTGGCGGATTATCCCAGCTTCGGCGTGCCCGCCAACATCAACGCCTTTGCGCTGGGTGCCCGCATGGTCAACCCCCGCGCCCGCATTGAGCTGCGCTGGACCTGCCTGCCCGACCAGGAGGACCCGCTGGCCGTCTTTACCCGCAAGGGCATCACGGTGGTTTCGGGCCGCGACGCACCGGTGCCGGGCCGCCCCCAGCAGGAGTTCGGCACCTTCCTCATCCGTCCGGGCGGCGTATTGCAAGATCTGGCTACGCCCTTCTGGCACTGGGGCCAGTTCTACGAGAATGTGGTGCACAGCGTGCTGGACGGCGGCTGGGTGCGGGATAAATCCGGCACCGACGGCCGCGCCGTCAACTACTGGTGGGGCATGAACAGCGGTGTCATGGACGTGCTGCTCAGCCGCGAGCTTCCCTCGGACGTGGCGCATCTGGCCCGCATCCTGCGGACAGGCGTCACCGCCGGTATGATCGACCCGTTTGCCTGCCGCATCACCGACCAGAACGGTACGGTGCGCAACAGCGGCCGCCACGGGCTGGATGTGGAGCAGATCGTCCACATGGACTATCTGTGCGACGCCGTGGACGGCACCATCCCCGAGTACGACGACCTGACCGAGCAGGCCCGCCCGATGTACCGCATGCAGGGTATCCACCGTGACCAGCTGCCTGCCGAGAAGGAGGCCACGCTATGAAGCTGCTGTGCATTGCCGATGAGGAGTGCAAGGCGCTTTGGGATTACTATACTCCCGATAAGATCGAGGGCGTAGACCTCATTATAGCCTGTGGCGATCTGAACCGCCACTATCTTGAGTATCTTACCACCATGGTCCCCGTGCCGGTTTTGTACGTGCACGGCAATCATGACGAAAACTACGACCACCACCCGCCCGAGGGTGCCATCTGCCTGGATGACAACCTGTTCGTCTACCACGGGCTGCGCATTGTGGGGCTGGGCGGGTCCTGCCGCTACCGCACCGGTGCCTGGCAGTTTACCGAGGCCGAGATGCGCAAGCGCATCAACCGCCTGCGGGGCAAGATCGACCGCCACGGCGGGTTTGACATCCTTGTCACCCACGCGCCGATGCACGGTTACGGCGACTTGAACGACCTGCCCCACCGCGGCTTCACCGTCTTTCACGAGCTGCTGGATCGCTACCATCCCCAGCTGATGCTGCATGGTCATATCCATCTGACCTACGGCTGCAACATCCCACGGGAGCACCGGTATGGGGCCACCCGCATCGTCAACTGCTACGAGCGTGTCGCCCTGGAGGCCGAGCCTGTGCTGAAAGAACGCACGGGGCACCGCTTCCTGGCACGCCTGCTGCAGCGACCCTGACACCATTTGTAAGGAGAACCACCCATGACTAAAATTGCCGTATTCGGCGCAGGCACCTGGGGCATTGCACTGGCCCGTCTGCTGGCGGTCAACGGCCGCGATGTAACCGTTTGGAGCGCGATCCCCGCCGAGCTGAAATCCCTCAGCACCACCCGCCGCCACCCCAACCTGCCGGGTATGGAGCTGCCCTCCGCCATGCACTACACCGCCGATATTGCCGAGGCCTGCACCGGGCGCGACATCCTGCTGTTTGCGGTGCCGTCCCCGTTTGTGCGCTCCACCGCCAAAAAGGCCGCCAAGTACATCCCGGATGGCCAGCTGATCGTGGACGTGGCCAAGGGGGTCGAGGACAAAACCCTGATGACGATGAGCGAGATCATCGAGGATGAGCTTGCCAAGGCCAAGCGCACCGCCCGCGTGGTGGCCCTCTCCGGCCCCACCCACGCCGAGGAAGTGGCCCGCGACATGCCGACTTTAATTGTTGCCGCCAGCGAGGATGAAGCCGCCGCCAAGGCCGTGCAGAAAGCCTTCACCGCGCCCAGCTTCCGCGTCTACACCAACACCGACCGCCGCGGCACCGAGCTGGGCGGCGCGGTCAAAAACGTCATTGCGCTGGCTGTCGGCATCGCACTGGGCCTGGGCTATGGCGATAACGCCAAGGCCGCCCTTATCACCCGCGGCAACGCCGAGCTGACCCGGCTGGGTCTGGCCATGGGCTGCAAGCCTGAAACCTTCGCGGGCCTGTCCGGCATGGGCGATTTGATCGTGACCTGCACCAGCATGCACAGCCGCAACCTGCACGCCGGTATGCTGCTGGGCCGCGGCAAAACAGCCGAGGAAGCCAAGTCCGAGGTGGGCCAGGTGGTCGAGGGCATCAACGCCCTGCCCGCCGTCTGCCGCCTTGCCAAGAAGTACAAGACGGAAATGCCCATCGTGCAAAGCGTGGACGCTATCCTGCGTGGTAAGCTCGAAGCCCGCAATGCCCTTGCGTCCCTAATGGAGAGAGACCTGAAGCATGAATAAACACATCCGAGCTGCCTTTTTTGACATCGACGGCACGCTGCTGTTCGGCAGCCACGAAATGCCGGATTCCACCGTGCAGGCGCTGCACGCCTTGCAGGCCAACGGCGTGAAAGTTTTCATCGCCACGGGCCGTCCGCCGGTGCACCTGCCGCATCTGCCCGCTTTGCAAAAGGTGAACTGGGACGGCTATGTCACCATGAACGGCCAGTACTGCTTTATGGCGGATGGCGAGGTCATCTACAGCAAGTACATCGACCCCGCCGCCCTGCGCACCCTGCTGCCCTATATTGAAAAAGAAAAGCTGTCCATCGGCTTTGTGGAGAAGGACAACTGCTATTTCAATCTCATCAATGAGCACAGTGCCAACTTTGCCAAGGAGCTGGGGCAGGGGACCGCTGACATTGCTGCCCGCATTGCACAAAATCCCATCTACCAGCTCAGCGCCTTTCTGCCCGATAACTGCGAGGAAGAGTTCCTCCGCCGCTGCCCCGGCTGCCTGGCCGTGCGGTGGAGCCCCGATTTTGCCGATATCCTGCCCGAGGGCGGCGGCAAGCCCAACGGCCTGGCCGAGATGCTGAAGCATTTTGGCTGGACCCGGGACGAAGCCATCGCCTTTGGTGACGGCGGAAACGACGTTGCCATGCTGGAATATGCCGGTATCGGCGTGGCCATGGGCAATGCCTGTGACGACGCCAAAGCCGCCGCCGACTATGTGACGACGGATATTGATAAGGAGGGCATCGCCAAGGCCCTGCGCCATTTCGGCCTTGTGTAAACCACAAACTGCATAGCCTGTTTTCCCCCTGCGTATACTGGACGCAGGGGGATTTTGTATGACCGCTTCTTTCTTTGACCCTGCCGCCCTGCGCACCCGCCTGCGGGAACAGCCCAGCCCGGATGTGCCGTTCCTCGTCGTTTTGCTGGCGCTGCTGAGCTATGGGCTTATTATGCTCTTCTCTGCCGGGTACGCAGTGGCGCTCTATCGCCGCGGCGACGCCTACACCTACATCCGCCCGCAGCTATTGTTTGCGGCACTGGGCGCAGCGGCCATGTACGCCGCCAGCCTGGTGGATTACCATGTGTGGCACAAACTGGCCTGGCCTGTTATGGGGCTGTCGCTGATTTTGCTCGTCGTTGTGCTGTTTATGCCGGAGTACAACGGCTGCAAACGGTGGATCGTACTGCCGGGCTTAGGCACCCTGCAGCCCAGTGAGATTGCCAAATTTGCCGTGGTGCTGGTGTTTTCCCACATCATCTCGCTGAATCACGACCGCATGCACAGCTTTGCCGGGGGCGTGCTGCCCTTCGGGCTGATTTTAGGCGTGGTGACGGTGCTGATGCTGCTGGAGCCGCACCTTTCGGGTACGCTGCTGATCTTATCCATCGGCGCAGTGCTGATGTTTGTGGGCGGCACCGGGCTGCAGTGGTTTGGGCTGGCGGGCGGCCTGGGGGCAGGGGCCATCGCGGCGGCGGTGCTTGCCCTGCCGGAACTGGTGCCCTATGCCACCGACCGCCTGGCTTCCTGGCGCGACCCCTTTGCCGACCCGCTGGGGGAAGGGCACCAGACCATCCAAAGCCTCTACGCCATTGCCTCCGGCGGGCTGGCCGGGCTGGGGCTGGGCAACAGCCGCCAAAAGTACCTCTATGTGCCCGAGCCGCAGAATGATTTTATCTTCTCGATTCTATGCGAGGAGCTGGGCTTCATCGGCGCGGCGCTGGCCGTGGCGCTCTTTCTGGCGCTGCTGCTGCGGGGCATGTCCATCGCCATCCGTGCGCGGGATAAATTCGGGGCACTCCTGGCCGTGGGGTTCGTGGTGCAGGTGGTCTTGCAGGCCATCTTAAACATCGCCGTCGTCACCAATACCATCCCCAACACCGGCATCAGCCTGCCGTTTTTTTCCTCCGGCGGCACCAGCCTGATGATGCTGCTGGGGGAAATGGGCATCGTACTGTCGGTTTCCCGCCAGACCGACGCCGTATAGCACGGCAAAATTCAAATGGATTTCACATTCATCCGGTTGAAAGCTGTCGCTATTTAGCATATAATAGGGGGGTACTTTTTAATGGGGAGGTGTGCCGTGAGCACGCAAAAACAAAAACGTCCCTTTGCCCTGCGGGCACTGGCCGCCTTTGCCGGTACGCTGGCCATACTGTTTGTGCTGCTGCTGGCTGCCTACGCCCTGCCGGGGGAACGGGTGCGGCAGCATGTCTACGACTCCGCCCGGACGATCCAAAACGAGGGGCTGTACCCGGAATATCTGGGCTTCAAGCTCTTTCAGATGGACAACTACACCGACACACTGATGCTGTTTGAGGCCGCCAGCGCCGACGAGCTGCCGCCCCTGCAGGCCATGATGACCAACACTGCCTACAATGTGGATAACTTCGAGACCCTGGCCGACGACCTGGCCTGGTACATAGAAAAGGATTGGTCCACCGGCGCCCAGCGTACCGATGCCCCCGCGCTGGAGCCGTTCTCCTACGCGCGGTACTGGCACGGGTATCTCATCTGGCTGCGGCCTTTGCTGCTGCTTATGCCCTACACGGGTGTGCGTATTGTACAGTATATCGTGCTGTTTGCGCTGCTGGCCGTGGTGCTGGTGCAGCTGCGCCGCCGCTGCGGGCTGCGGGCCGCCGTGTGGTTTGCCGTCAGCCAGTTGGCGGTGAGTGTATGGTTCGTGCCCCATCAGGTGCAGTATTTCACCTGCTTTATGATTGCCTACGCGGGCTGCGCCTGGGTGCTGGCCAAGCCCCGCCGCAGCGATGTGCTGTGCTTAGGGCTGCTGGTGCTGGGCACGGCGACAGCTTTCTGCGACCTGCTGGTCACGCCCATCATCACCTTAGGTCTGCCGCTGACCTGCTGGCTGCTGGAACCCCAGCAGCGCCTGCGAGGCGGCGTGCCGCAGTGCGCCTTGGCCGTGGGCGGCAGCCTGTGCTGGGGCACCGGCTACGCTTTATGCTGGGCCGGCAAATGGGCGCTGGCCGGGGCCTTCACCGACAATAACGTACTGGCCGATGCCCTGCACCAGGCCGAGGTGCGCACCACCGCCGATACCTGGCACGGCATGGAATTGACATGGCGTAATATTTCCATATTTTTATACGATACGTTAAACAGCCATCATCTCTTCTGGCCCGCTCTCGCGGTGCTGGCGGTGCTGATTGCCCTGTTCATCCTCTCCATCCGCAGCAAAACTGCGCTGGTGCGTGCCTTACCGTTGGCGCTTACCACCTGCATGACCCCCGCATGGTTTGTGCTGCTGCGCACCCACAGCATCCAGCACGGCTGGTTTACCTGGCGCGCTTTGGGGCTTACCGTCTTTGCCGGGCTGGCATTTCTCTACTACGCATGTGATCTTCGCGCTGCGCGGCGGCGCTTACAAAAGGGAAGTATATGAACGTGACTGAAAATAAGAATGAAGCAACCGAAACCACCGCGACCGCCACGGCCGCCAAAAAGAAGCTGCCCCTCTGGGGCAAGATCCTGCTGGTCGTTGTCATCGTGCTGGCGGCGCTGGCTGGGCTGGCAACGCTGTACGTCAACGGCAAGCTGGACCTGCTGCACTACAACGACGGCAGCGTTGACTCGATGGGCACCATTGATGCGGACGAGGACCAGGACCTGGACGGGTCCGGTCTGGTACATAGCGACGACGAGATGACCATGCCCGAGGGCAGCCCCTTTGCCGACGACGATGTGCTGAACATCCTGCTCATCGGCACCGACGAGCGCACCGAGGCCGTCAACGATGCCGACGCCTTCACCCACCTGAACCAGCTGGACGGCACCAAGGACACCACCGAGTTCAGTGAGGACGCCCGCGCCGACAGCCTGATTCTGGTCTCGCTGGACATCAAGGACCACGCCATCCGCCTGGTCTCCATCGAGCGCGGCCTCGGCGTGCCCATCCTGCTGGACGGCTACGAGGGCGAGTATGACTGGATCACCCACACCTTCCGCTACGGCGGTGCCAAGCTGACCATGGACACCGTGGAGGATTGCTTCAACGTGCAGGTGGACCACTATGTCCGCATCAACTTCAACTCCTTCGTGCAGATCGTGGACGCCGTGGGCGGCGTGGACATCGACATCACTGAGATGGAAGCCAAGGCCCTGAACTGGGAAGTGCCCTCCAACTCGATGCTCATCGTCAACCACCTGGACCCGGGCCTCAACCACTTCGACGGCTACACCGCCCTGCAGTACGCCCGCCTGCGCAAGATCGACAACGACTGGCACCGTATCGAGCGCCAGCGCACCGTTATCCAGGCCGTTCTGGATCAGATCCAGAACGCCAGCGTCACCGATCTGGATAACCTGCTGAACACCATGCTGCCCCTGGTACAGACCAACTTTACCAAAACCGAGATCGCCGCGCTGCTGGTGCAGCTGCCGAGCTTTTTGGGCTGCGATGTAGAGCAGCTTTCCATGCCCCTGCAGGGCACCTACGGCGTACGCACCGGTATGGACGACCGCCTGATGTACGACCCGGACTGGTACGTAAATACCACCGCCCTGCAAGACTTTTTGTACAATGATAAGAGCTCCGAGGAGGTCATTGCCGCCACGCCGGAGACCGCCGCACAGGAGGCCGAGGGCCTGGCCGACACCGCCACACCTGAGACCGCTGTGAAGGCGTCCGACCCCACGGCTGACTATCTCAAATCCAACCTGCACACCGTCGATCTGAGTTACCCGCTGGACAGCTCCGACTTTGGCAACGCCGATTACCGGCTGTTCCTGGCCGGGCTGGAGGATACCCGCGCGGCCGAGGTGCAGCAAAACCTCATCACCTCTTTGCAATCCCAGGGCGTCAGCGTGGTGGCCGTCCCCTACGGCCCCGCCGCCGGTGCGCTGCTGGACAACTACTTACAGACCGGCGCGGCCGCCAGCCTGGACCGCTACCTGGCCGTACTGCCCAAGGCTGACCGCGATGATGCCAAAGCCATGTGGCAGGCCGTCTACGCCAGCTATCCCGGCCGCCTGCACGCCGTAGGCATGGGCACTGATAAAAGCGATGCCGTCATTGGCCAGGCGCTTGAAACGCTGGCCAGCCAGATTTGGAACACGCCGGAGCCGGAAATTACCGAGGCCATCAGCGCCATTAAGACCGGCACTGCCCGCGAGTCCGCCTACTGGTTCAAGACCGCCATGCAGAAGTATCCCCGCCAGATGCAGCGCTATTTCGGTGACCAATACATACTGGTCTATCGCCTGTATCAGGGCATGATGGGCAGCATCAACGCCGACGAGGGCGCGGGTCTGCTGGCCTACGACCTGCAGCAGGCGTTGAAAGCTTACCCGGACGCCAAGATCCTGGCCTTTACCGGCGTGGATGACCTGCTGCCCGTGGACGGCACCCTGGCCGCCCGCATGCAGGAAGTGCTTGCCAAATCCGACGAGCAGCTTTGCCCCATTGTGTCCCTGTGCGGCGAGTGGGAGTATGACGGCACGTTTGCCCCCAGCGATGCTGCTTTGTGGGACGCCGACAGCTTTGCCGATTGGCTGGGCAAATCCGCCGTGCCGGGCAAAGACCTGCTGCTGGCCCTGGACGGCGAGGACAGCCCCTTTGCCGCCAGCGCCGCCTTTATGGAAAATACCGACACCCCGGCAGGGGAGTGGGCCGCCAAGCTGCTGATCCTGCACGATAAAGTGGACGATACAACGACAAATACAGAAGAAGATACAGATTCTTAAAAAGTTTTTTGCAAAAAGCCGTTGACAAAACGGGAACAGTGTGGTATAAATGCTTTAAACCAATGAAGCGAAAGTAAAGCTGACAGCGCAGCCACAGAGAGCCCCTGTTGCTGGGAATGGGGCGCAAAGCGGGACAGCATAATGGTTCGCGGAGGGCACGGGGAAAAAGGCCAAGGCCTTGAGTATCCGCTGACGGGCAGCTCCCGTTACAGGGCAGGGGAATGTTGGTTCCCTACAGAGTGGCCGCAGTTTATAGTTGCGGCAAGCAAGGTGGCACCACAGATAAATTGTTATCTGCCCTTGCACAGGAGGATTTCTGTGCAAGGGCAGTTTTTTTATTCCTTACACAGCACAAGAGGGGAAATGAACGATGAAACACATTCCTTTGAAAGAGCGATGGCAATCTGTTTTGTAAATCTTGCCAAACAACAAACCAATTTACAAAACAAGGAGTAATTACCATGAAAAAGTTCATTGCTGTTATGACCGCCGCCGCTATGCTCACTTCTCTGTCCGCCTGCGGTGCCTCCGCTTCTACCGCTTCTTCTGCTGCCGAAAGCACTGCTTCTTCCGCCGCGGCAGATTCCACCACGGGATCCACCGCCGACGCCACCACCTACAAGGTCGCCATCGTCCAGCAGCTGGACCACGCCAGCCTGGATGAGATCCGCACCGCCATCGAGGCCGAGCTGGACGCCAAGGCCGCCGAGAAGGGTATCACCATTGAGTACAAGGATTTCAACGGCCAGAACGACGCCACCACGCTGAACCAGATCGGCACCCAGGTCGTCTCCGATGGCTACGATGCCGTCATTCCCATCGCCACGCTGGCCGCCCAGTGCATGGCCACCGCCTGCGAGTCCACCAAGACCCCGGTCATCTACGCCGCCATCTCGGACCCCGCCGCCGCTGACCTGACCGACATCGACTATGTCACCGGCACCTCCGACGCGCTGAACACCCAGTCCATCATGGACATGATCTTCGCCGTCCAGCCCGAGGCCAAGACCATCGGCCTGCTCTACTCCAACTCCGAGGCCAACTCCACCACCCCCATTGCCGAGGCCAAGGCTTACCTGGACGCCAAGGGCATCGCTTACGTGGAAAAGACCGGCAACACCAACGATGAGATCATGACCGCCGCCAACGCCCTGGTGGGCCAGGTCGACGCCGTCTTTACCCCCACGGATAACGTGGTCATGGCCGCCGCCGCTGCTGTCTCTGAGACGCTGACCAATGCGGGCATTCCGTTCTACACCGGTGCCGACAGCTTCGTCACCGCCGGCGCTTTCGCCACCTGCGGCGTCAACTATACCGAACTGGGCACCTACACCGCCGATATGGCGCTGGACATCCTGGAGACCGGCACCGTGCCTGAGTACCACGTCATGGACGGCGGCATCATCACCGTCAACACCGAGACCGCCGCAGCCCTGGACCTGGACTACAGCGCTTTCAATGATCTGGCCGGCACCGTGGTCGAAGTTGAGACCACCGCTGAATAAATCTTAACTCCCCAAAGGGAGGTGCAGGCAAGGCCCACGCCGAGCTGACCTCCCTTTTTATGCAGTACCCCCATCAAATCAGGAAGGACGTTTTGCCCATGTTTACCGCTGCAACCGTCTTCAGTGCGCTGGAGCTTGGCTTCATCTACGCACTGGTGGCTATGGCGCTGTTCCTCAGCTTCCGTATCTTAAATATCGCCGATATGAGTACCGACGGCACCTTTACCCTGGGGTGCGCGGTCTCGGCTACCGCCGCGGTGTCCGGGCACCCGGTGCTGGGTCTGTTTTTGGCTATTGCCGCCGGTGCGGCTTCCGGCTTTGTCACAGCCACTTTGCAAACCCGCCTAGGCGTGCCGTCGATCCTCGCCGGCATCATCACCAACACGGGGCTGTACACCGTCAACCTGGCGGTTATGGGCTTTTCCTCCAACGTGCCAATGCTGAAAACGCAGACCATCTTTACGATGGCGCAGGCGCTTTTTGGCGATGTGTTCCCGTACAAGCTGCTGGTGGCCGCGGTCATCACCGTGGTCGTCTGCCTGCTGTTGATCCTGTTCCTGGGCACCCGGATGGGCCTTTCCATCCGCGCCACCGGCGATAACCCCGACATGGTGCGTGCCTCCTCCATCAACACGGCGTTCACCATCACGATTGGCCTGTGCATTTCCAACGCCATGACGTCCCTTTCCGGCGCCGTACTGGCCCAGTACCAGAAATCTGCCGACATCAACCTGGGCACCGGCATGGTGGTCATCGGCCTGGCGTCCCTCATCATTGGCGAGACGCTGTTTGGCCGTGGCGGCATGTGGGCCAAGGCCGCGGCGGCTGTGGCAGGCAGTGTCATCTACCGCTTCATCATCGCGCTGGCCCTGCGCGCCAACGTCCCGTCGGAGTGTCTCAAGCTGATTTCCGCCGTCATCGTGGCGCTGGCCATCGCCGCCCCCACCATCCGGTCCCGCGCGGCGTTCCGCCGCCGCCGCTCCCAAGCCGAGAAAGAAGGTGCCCGCCGTGCTTGAACTGAAAAACATCAGCAAAACCTTTAACCCCGGCACCGTCAACGAAAAGCTGGCTCTGCAAAAGATCGACCTGAATTTGAAGGACGGCGACTTTGCCACCATCGTCGGCTCCAACGGCGCAGGCAAGTCCACGATGTTCAACGCCATTGCAGGCGAGTTCATCTCGGATACTGGTACCATCACGCTGGATGGCCAGGACATCACGTTTATGCCGGACTACCGCCGCTCCAAGTACATCGGTCGTATGTTTCAGGACCCGCTGCGCGGCACGGCCCCCCACATGACCATTGAGGAAAACCTCGCGCTGGCCTACCTGCGGGCGTCCGGGCACACGTCGTCCTTCTCCCGCATCTCCAAAAAGGATCGCGACCTCTTTGCCGAGAAGCTCTCCGCCCTGGGTCTGGGGTTGGAGGACCGCATGAAACAGCCCGTCGGCCTGCTCTCCGGCGGCCAGCGCCAGGCACTGACGCTGCTGATGGCGACCCTCGTCACCCCCAAGCTGCTGCTGCTGGACGAACACACCGCCGCTTTGGACCCCGCCACGGCGGAAAAGGTGCTGGATCTGACCAAAAAGATTGTGGCGGAGAACCACATCACCTGTCTGATGATCACCCACAACATGCACGACGCCCTTACCTTGGGCAACCGCACGCTGATGATGGACCATGGCCGCATCGTGCTGGACGTAGCCGACGAGGAGCGCGCCCACATGACGGTAGACGGCCTGCTGCAGCGCTTTGCCGAGAACGTCGGCCACGCACTGGACAACGACCGCATCTTGCTGAGCGCGGAACAATAAATTACCACCCCTTGAAGGCCCCCTCTGGAAGAGGGTCCCCGCGAAGCGGGTGGGGGAGAGAGCTTAAGGCAAAGTTTCTCCCTCCGGCCCTTCGGGCCACCTCCCTCGCAGAGGGAGGCTTTTCAGCACATATAGCAAAAGCACCGTTGTACGTAAATTTCACGTACAGCGGTGCTTTGTTTTTTATCTGCTATTGGTTATACTGCTTTACCCGGCCAGTTGTCGGTCTGGGCGGCAACCTCGCCGTCCGTGCCCAGCCACAGCACGGCCAGGCCGTTGTCATCGGCCACCTGCCGGCTCTGCTCCGGCGGCAGGCAGAAAAAGGCGGTGGAGAACAAGTCCCCCAGCCCCTCATCCGGGCTGGAATACACCGCAACGCTGCTGTAATAGGCAGCCGGGCAGCCTGTGGTCAAATCAATCAGGTGGGAGTAGCGTTTTCCCTCGTAGGTAAAGTACCGCTGGTAATCACCGCTGACGATCAGCGAGTCGCCGCCGGTCAGCTCCACGGTCTGCACGTACTGCGGCGCATCCTCACCGGGCCAGGGGGGTTCCACCCCCACGCGCCAGGCACTGCCGTCGGCCTTGGGGCCGGTGGTATAGACGTTGCCGCCCATATTCAGCAGGGCATGGGTCAGCCCGCGCTCCCGGGCTGCCTGGCCCGCCTGCACGGCGGTGTAGCCCTTGGCGGCAGCTCCCACGTCCAGCGTCATGGCCGGGTCGGCAAAGGCCACAGTCAGGGTGCCGGAGTCCAGCAGCAGGTCGTCCAAGTTGCAGTGCTGCAGGGCTTCGGAGATGGCATCTGCCGCAGGCGGGGCAGGATTCTCGCTCTCGCGGGCATCGTGCCACAGGCTAAGCACAGCCCCCGCCGCAATGTTCACCGCACCGCCCGCCAGTGTCTTACCGCTGGTCTTGCACAGCTGCAAAAAGTCGAATAACTCCCGGCTGACCTGCACCGGTTCCTGCCCGGCACGGGCGTTGACGTCGTACAGGTTCACCATGCCGTCGTAGTGGTGGTAAATGTCAAACAGTTGGTGGTAATGCTCCAAATCGTCGTGCAGGGCATCGGCCTGGGTGTCCCATTCTTCCTGGCTGGCGGCGTAGCCCTGCACCATCGTGACAGTGTCGAACATGTCAAACCAGCTGGCGCTGTACAGCTTTTGCTGGGGCGTGCAGGCGGTCAGGGCACAGGCCAGGCAGATCGCCGCCAGCCCCAGGGCCAGCAGCCGCTTCATGCTTTGCCCCCGGCCACGGTCTCGTGCTCGCTGTTCAGCTCTTGCAAAAGCTGCAGCAGCGTCCAGTTTTTGCTGGTAGGGGTCACCATGCCCCGCAGCGGGAACTCCGCCCCGCCCGCCTTGACGAGATCGAGGAAATGCCCCAGCTCGCCGGTATCGTGGCGCAGGCCGCTCACGATCATGGCGGGGCGGTCGCTGACCTTAATGAACGGCGCAAAGGCAGGGGAGGGCAGCCCCTGGCACAGGTCGCCCACCTTGGCGGCCAGGTCGCCGTCCCCGATGCAGCGGATCTTCAGCTTATAGGCCCGCGCTGCATGGGCCAGGGCGTCATACCCGGCGCTTTTCTCGTCAAACCGCCACAGCAGCACACACCGCGGCTCCTGGATGATACGTGCTTTCATAAAATTACTCCAATTTACAAAGCAGAGCACAATCTCCGCTCAAATTTCTTTTTATGCGATACAGTTTTGCTATTTCTGTAGATAGTTCGCCATCAAAATTTTTAACATAAATATAGTCTGGATACTTTTTCCCATTTAACTCGTAATAATTCTGCAACCTATCAGCAAGTTTATTGTCGTATCCAAAGGTCCATGCAGAAAATGTGTCGTAACGAAGGTCCACGTAAAGGTAATACCAAGGCGCGCTTGTATACGAAAGGAACGTCTTTCCGTCTGTAGATTCATCCGCAAACAATTTTTTGAAGTTCTGAACATCCTGATTATATGTATCGGCATTATCTCGAGATGTAATCAAACCTTTGGCGGGACCATCTTCGATTTGGACATTCAATTCTGACAGAGGGGCATCCCAATAAGTCCTATACATGCGAATATACAATTCTTCGCTCAATTGTGCCAATGCAATAAGTATAAGCAGTGCAATTACAACTTTGTTTTTGACAATGCCAAGCTTTTGATACTGCAAATCCATATTGAAAAACTCATTTGTTAACAAGGAAACAAAAATAATACCGCCCACACCGCAGGTTGCCATTCCCATATACAACGCCATTGCCCCAGTGTTTGAAGCTAGAACAGTGCAAAAAGTGTATATCATTCCCATACCGTAATAAATTCCAAATAATTTCCATGGTTTCTTTTTTAACAGTAAAAAAGCTATTAGCCCCAAGAGCGGAATATCTTTAATCTGATAATTAAAATGCGCAGTTGTTGCGTACTGTATGACATCAAAAAGCACAAGGAAAAATTCTACGCATGCTACAATCCAAAGTAAAAAGCGGCATCCATTCGCAACTTTATCGGGCAAATATTTGCTAAGTATACATAAAAGAAGCGCCACGAATGTCAATTTGTATAAGTGCGTTGAATATCCTAACATGTATGCTCGCATGACATTTGCTACAAAAATCAAGGAACTTCCCGTGTGCTCTGGGTCATCCATAATTGCGGGAATATTTTTTAAAAATTCCCCCAGTCCCTCTCTTGAAAACAAAATCACAAGATAAGGGATAAGCCACACGCTAATGCCTACTAAGCACCCGAAAAAGAAATTGCGCTTAATAACAGAGTGATTGTTTTTACTGAATGTGCCTATAAATCCTGTCAACCAAAAGATAACACACGGAATTGCCATATAAGGATTACACAGTGAAAGTACTGCCGCAAAAAAGCCGCATACCCCTCCCCAGAAAAAATTTAATTGTTCTTTCTCTTTTGTAGAGAATATACACAATATCATCAATATTGACATAAGTCCAATTGATGTGTAGGAAAGTGTCATATAGTCTAAGGGGCTAAACAGCCCAAGATAGACAACTGCAAAATAGGCACCAAAAACACTTTTTCTTTGTACAGTTCGAAATACTACCACCATACAGCACAGCCATAAAAGGCAGTATAGAAATCGAAATGTAAGTAAAATTCCTGTATTTGAACCTGCAACCAACCGGAAAATTGTATAAATAGGTAAAAGAACCACTCCAAAATTCTGACAAACATGCCATTCGTCTCGAAATAGTGCATCACCCTGATACAGTCGTTGCGCCAGTGTTATACAAAATGGTTCATCATTATAACTATACCCATACCGTGCACGCCAAAACAGAAATGCAGCCAGTGCCGCAAAAAATAGAACTCTCACGCTGATTTTAATGCGCTTTGAAAAATTCAAAGAATCATTCATTGGTGTATCCTCACATTGTGTTTTCCGCAGCGCTGGCAAAGCCGCCATATCGCTTGATATAAAAAAGAAGAGAGACATTAACTGGCTCTCTTCCTTTTAGTTTACAGGTCGGGGTGGTACTCTTTGCAGGTGCACTTTTTCCACTTCAGGCCGCTGCCGCAGGGGCAGGGATCGTTGC
>OLNS01000877.1_pt1 | contig 25230 bp, 11 predicted proteins | sample 1673031 | NCBI WGS metagenome assembly OLNS01 (sample SAMEA3136748, study PRJEB25190) | human gut metagenome | biome: human gut; feature: human-associated habitat; material: faeces | place: Austria | collected 2013
GATGCCGGTTACCCGCGACAAGACGGAAAGACCCCATGGAGCTTTACTGTAGCCTAATATTGGGTTTCGATGTTGCATGCACAGGATAGATGGGACACAGGGAAACAAGTGCTTTGGCATTTGTGGAGTGGCCGTTGGGATACCATCCTTGCGATATTGGAATTCTAACCTGCGCCTTTGAATCAAGGCGGGGGACATTGTTAGGTGGGCAGTTTGACTGGGGCGGTCGCCTCCTAAAGAGTAGCGGAGGCGTTCAAAGGTTGGCTCGTCCTGGACGGAAACCAGGAGAGAGAGTGCAAACGCAAAAGCCAGCCTGACTGCGAGACTGACGGGTCGAGCAGAGACGAAAGTCGGAGTTAGTGATCCGGTGGTATGTGAGTGGAAATGCCATCGCTCAACGGATAAAAGTTACCCTGGGGATAACAGGCTGATCTCCCCCAAGAGTCCACATCGACGGGGAGGTTTGGCACCTCGATGTCGGCTCATCGCATCCTGGGGCTGTATTCGGTCCCAAGGGTTTGGCTGTTCGCCAATTAAAGCGGTACGCGAGCTGGGTTCAGAACGTCGTGAGACAGTTCGGTCCCTATCTGTCGTGGGCGCAGGATATTTGAAAGGCGCTGTCCCTAGTACGAGAGGACCGGGATGGACGAACCTCTGGTGCACCAGTTGTCACGCCAGTGGCACAGCTGGGCAGCTATGTTCGGATCGGATAAACGCTGAAAGCATCTAAGCGTGAAGCCGGCCTTAAGATAAGATATCCCACTGAGATAATCAGGTAAGACCCCTTGAAGACTACAAGGTTGATAGGCACAATGTGTAAGTGGCGCGAGTCATTGAGCAAGCGTGTACTAATAGGTCGAGGGCTTGACCCCATTTTCGATTGATACTTCATTTGCTGAAAGCAGTTCGATATTCAGTTTTGAAGGTATATGCCTTCTAAGAAAGAGAAGCTGACGTTGGTCAGGAATGGCCGGTGTCGATGACGGTGAGGAACCACCTGTTCCCATTCCGAACACAGAAGTTAAGCTCACTTGTGCCGAAGATAGTTGGCTGGAAACGGCCTGTGAAAATAGGTAGATGCCGGCTTCTCTTTTTTATTATGGCCCGTTGGTCAAGCGGTTAAGACAGCGGCCTCTCACGCCGTTAACGTGGGTTCGATTCCCGCACGGGTCACCAGGAAAAGCACCTTAACGTAAGCTAAGGTGCTTTTTTGTATATCTAAAACCACTCGCTAGGCGAGTGGTTCGATAAAGATTATATCGATGAGTAATGAAACTCAAACGAAGAATTTTGGAATAGTACCAGTGGGGCAATTCCAGACTGGGTTATTGGCGTATCGCCGGTAGTCCTGTATGAAAAGGTTCCATTGCAAACGAAAGACTCGCAGAAGCAGGATATTTTAGTATCCTCAGGCGCTACTACGAGTCCTTGCACTTATGCGGCTGAACCGCCGTGTACCGGTCGGTACGCACGGTGGTGTGAGAGGTCGGCTCTTTAGTTAAGAGAGCCTCCTACGCGATTCTTTTAGGTAAAAAGCAAACAAACAGAACACTTCATTCAAATGCATATAGCGGCTATTTATTTCATACAGAGACAAATAGCGGCACAGAACAGATATAATAAAAGAAGCTATAAAAAGCAGGTATTCACGTGGAGGACGATATCGTTTCTACATGAACACCTGCTTTTTTATTTATTATTTACTGGTGGAATAAATAGTGGCAGCCAAGTATTCATCACTGACCCAACCATAAATCCCATTGTAATATACAACAACCCAGTCAGGCACATTGCTGCTATAGCCGCATTCCCATACGATGATACCGTAGGGGATATTATCCATTTTTTCATAATTTGTACCGGGACCTTTACGCATAACCAGCCCATGATCAGCAGTGGTGTAGGTACAAAGGCTATCAATTCGGCTAAGCGTTACATCTGGTGCAACGCATCCATCCGGCAGAATAACGTTGGCATTGTTTTCGGTATAATCCTGTACTTGCAGCAAGCCCCAAAGGCCATTCTGTTTTGCCCATACGCAGCCATCGCGTGCGGGGGCTAAATCTTCATATTGCCCAGCGGAAATTATCTCATTGCCGTAAACATCCAGAACTAGCTTTTGTCCGGACTGGGTTTTCACAACTACCATGCCGGATAAGTCTGCGTAAGGATATTCAACAGTTTCGTTCATGATGGACAAACTCATCTGCGGCTGATAAATGCAGGGGATTACTAAAGCACCGCTTTGGTCGCAATATCCCCAGTTACCGGCTGCATCCTTTACCGCGATTAAAGATTCACCGGCCATGCAGGCATCCTGGTAGTCGAAATCGGTTAAAATTGTACCGTTTTTATCCGCAACGGCAAAAGGTGCAGAATTGTCAACAAGATAACCGGCATATTCATCATCCCAAATGCCTTGCTGGATGCCAACCAAATCAGGAGCATACACCTGTTCGATGGGCGTGCCACTAAATGTATAGACACCAATAGCAGAACGGTAAATCTGGCTGTCACCTAAAATCCACTGGATGCCATACCCGCCGTGCCCGCCCAGCATGGTTGTAAAAGGCATTTGTTGGGCAACCAGCTCCTGGTTAATCTGTTCTTCCAGGGCATTCAGCTTCTGGTAATCGTATGTATCATCTACCCCAATGGAGAGCTCCTGCTCACCATACAGGTACGGGATGCTTTCTGACAAATCTTCCAGAAAAGCATTACAGTTGGCAGCATTAAACAGGCTCCAGCGTTCGCCCTTGCGCACAGCGTACAGATTTCGGGCAGCGGCGTAACCGGCAGTGTGGGTTTCGCGGGAGAAGAGAGGAATCATCTCGTCAAAATCATATTGCGGCGGTAACTTCCAGTTGGCATTGCTAGTGGATGGTATAGCTGTGGCAACAGCTTCACTGGTCGGGGAAAGAGCAGCGGAGGAAGCAGGTTTATTTTCTGGCGCTGCAGCACAAGCGGTAAGCATTATTGCGGTGATAACACTGGCAGAAAATGAGAATAACTTCCTTTTCATGGCTTTTCACTCCTTGCGTAAATGATTTTTCGGTAAGATGAAGAAGTAATATAAGAAAGTGAATTCATAAACCCTATAATATCTTATTTTATCAAAAATATCTGCTAATGGGAATAGCTAACAATTCTACATGGATAAATTTGGATAGTATGACAAAGATTGCAGAACTGGAGTGAAAGTCCGAATTATGGGATGAGTGATCTGCTATAATAGAGAAAAGCAAAACAGAAGGGAGTTTGATTATGCACCAGGAGAAAAAGATGCTGGCTCATATCAGTGAAGACGGAACCCGCGTCCAAACGGTAGCGGACCATTTGCAGGGAACGGCAGTCCTATGTGGGCAATTTGCAGCAGCCTTTGATGCCCAGCAACAGGGAACCTGGCTTGGATTACTGCATGATATTGGTAAATATAGTACAAAGTTTCAAAAGCGCCTGCAAGGTGGAGAGAAAGTGGATCACTCAACGGCTGGTGCACAGGTGGCTGCCCGATATGGTCAAATCCCACTGGCTTTTGCTATTGCGGGACACCATAGCGGCCTGCCGGATGGAGGAGGCCGAAGCGATACCGCGCAGGATGCGACAATGTTTGGGCGATTGAAAAAGGGCGTTGAACCCTATACCCAATGGACGAATGAGATTAAACTGCCGTCCATACCGCCCCAGCCGGAAATGATGAAGGAAAATCGTTTTACACAGGCATTTTATACCCGGATGTTGTATTCCTGCCTGGTCGATGCGGACTATCTGGATACGGAAAACTTTATGAGCAGCCCTAAACCGCGCGGACAAGGCCAGACAATGGATGAACTGCTGAAAAGGTTGAACCAATATACCGCAAAATGGAGCCATCCCCAGGGAACCTTGAATCAGCGCCGCAGTTCAATTTTGAGTGCCTGTACAACGGCAGGGCAAACAGGGCGGCGCGGCCTTTATTCCCTGACCGTTCCTACAGGCGGGGGAAAAACGGTAGCGTCATTGGCATTTGCGCTTTCGCTAGCTGTAAAGAACCATATGGACCGAGTTATTTATGTGATCCCTTATACATCCATTATTGACCAGACCGCGGATGTGTTTTCGGAAATATTAGGAGCAGAAAATGTTTTGGAACACCATTCAGGGGTGGACTACTCTGCCAAGGAAGATGATGAGCCGGCAGCCTACCGCAAAGCATTGGCGGCGGAAAACTGGGATGCTCCGGTGGTGGTTACCACATCCGTGCAATTCTTTGAATCACTTTACGGCAACCATGCGTCACAATGCCGTAAATTACATAACATTGCAAATAGCGTGGTCATTTTTGACGAAGCACAAAACCTGCCGGTTCCTTATTTGCGCCCCTGCGTTGCGGCAATCGCGCAGCTTGTACAGCATTACCGCGCAGCAGCGGTGCTTTGCACGGCCACACAACCAGCTTTGCAGCCCTTGTTTGATGAACTGGCGCCTGGGCTGCAGATGACGGAACTTTGCCCACATCCCAAAGAGCAATATCAGGCATTCCGGCGTACAACGCTAAAAATGCGCGGAGAGTTGGAACAAAGTCAGCTTGGTGCAGAACTGGCAGCGCAGGAACAAGTGCTGTGTATTGTAAACCGGAGAAAAACAGCACAGGAATTATACAATAACCTGCCCAAAGAGGGCAGCTACTGCCTGACAACATTGCTATACCCAGCCCATCGCAAACAGTTATTGCAGGAAATACGGGAACGCTTAAAAGATGGGCTGCCCTGCCGTGTGATATCAACTTCTTTGATCGAAGCGGGTGTTGATGTGGATTTCCCGGCTGTGTACCGCGAGGAAGCAGGTTTGGATTCCATTTTGCAGGCGGCGGGGCGCTGCAATCGAGAGGGAAGACGCCCGGCGGAGCAGAGCTTGGTACAGATTTTCACATTGGAAGGGCAGCATGTACCGCGCATGCTGGAACAGAATGTATCCGCAACGCAAAGCGTCCTGAAAAAATATGCAGATCTGGCATCTCTGGAAGCAATCGAAACATACTTTCTGTTTTACCGTACCTTAAAAGGAGATAAAAGACTGGATGAACAGCAAATTCTGCAAGGGTTCGAGCAGGATATGGAAGGGCGCATTTTCCCCTTTGCAACAGCGGCAGAGAGGTTCCGCTTAATTGAAACACCTGCCGTGACCGTATACATTCCCCAAGGGAAAGGGGAACATTTGCTTGCACGATTGCGTGCAGAAGAGGTAAGCAAAACTTTGTTCCGTCAACTGGGGCAATATGGTGTTCCGGTTTACCCGGATCATCTGAAAACGCTGGAGAATGCCGGGGCGGTTTGCCAAATCAGTGAAGGCATATGGGAATTAACGGACGGAAGCCTTTACGATAACAACACGGGCCTTGCTATGGAAGCTGAAACGGGAGCAGCCTGGTTTGCATAAAGCAAAAGCGGCAGGGAGCCTGCCCTGCCGCTTTTGTGCGCTAAAGTAAAATCAACTATTTCTATCCACGGCATAAGCTGCCGACGCAACTTATTATAAAAGAAAACCGGATGAAAAGCAAACAAAAAGTATACATGATAAAAGGATTGACATTTGGTGCCAAGTAGCGTATATTGAAACTATAGCAAAAATGTAAATTAAAAACAACTGAAAATAAAAATGCAAAGGAGTTGATGCAGATGATCCAGCTGGAAGTATGGGGGAATTATGCTTTGCTCTCGAGGCCTGAGCTAAAAGTCGAAAGGGTTTCATATGAAGTCCTCACCCCTTCCGCGGCACGCGGCATAGTAGAAGCAATCTATTACCACCCCGGCTTACGGTGGAAAATCCGGAAAATCTATGTTATGAACCCAATCCGCTTTACCAACATCCGTCGGAACGAAGTAAAAAGCAAAATTCTTTGTTCCGATGTACGCAGCGCGATGCAGGGAACAGGGAAAGAGCTTTACCTTGCCACGCCCCAGCAGATCGTTCAGCGTGCAGCCATGGTGTTGCAGGACGTTCATTATGTGATTGAGGCAGAATTTGAGATGACTGACCGTGCGGCACCGAGCGACAATCCGGGAAAGTTCCAGGATATTGTTACCCGGCGCATGTCCAGGGGTCAGTGTTTTCATACTCCCTATCTTGGGTGCCGTGAATTTCCTGCCGCATTCCGCGCATGGCCCGGCGGGCCAATCCCGACCATTGAGGAAACACGGGATTTGGGATTCATGCTATATGACTTTAGCTACACTGACCCGCAGAACATAACCCCGATGTATTTCCATGCAAAATTGGAACATGGTGTGTTGAATGTGGCAGACTGCGAGGTGTACCGATGATTTTACAGGCTTTGGTACAATACTATGAAGATTTGCTGGCCAATGGCAAAATCACGCGCCCCGGTTGGACAAGCGCAAAAGTCAGTTGGGCTTTGGAACTGGATGAAAACGGCCAACTGATGGCATTGCACCCCTTGCAGCAAGAGGAAAAGCGCGGAAAAAAAACAGTGCTTGCTCCATGTCAGCTGCAAGTTCCGGAACAGGTTAAACGCTCTAGTGGTGTGGCAGCCAATTTTTTGTGTGATAACAGTGCTTACATGCTCGGCATTGACGGAAAAGGCAAACCGGAGCGTGCAATGCAGTGCTTTGCCGCTGCAAAGGAGCTGCATCTTGCCATTTTACAAAATGTTCCCGGTCAGGCGGCACAGGCAGTGCGGAACTTTTTTATAAACTGGAATCCCAAGGCGGCGGAGCAGAATCCAGCGCTGGAACAAAGTCTCAAGGAACTTTACAAGGGTGGCAATCTGGTATTTCTGATTCGGGAAAACTATGTTCAGGACGATCCGGAAATACAGGAAGCCTGGCAGCGGCAGTGTGATAAGAACACGGATGCACCGGAAATTCGATGCCTGGTTACAGGGCAAAAGGCACCGCTTGCCCGCCTGCACCCGGCGATTAAAGGCGTGACCGGGGCACAGTCTTCCGGCGCATCGATTGTTTCTTTTAATGCGGACGCTTTTTGCTCATACGGACATGAACAGGGGGGCAATGCGCCGGTTGGCAGTTATGCGGCCTTTGCCTATGCACAGGCATTAAACTATCTGCTGGCAGACAGGGAACATGTTCAGCGCGTGGGCGATACCACCATTGTCTGCTGGGCAGCAGGTGGTGAGACCGCCTACCAGCAGGTAGCAATGGATGCATTGTTTGCCATGGATGCGCCTGTCAGCGAAAGCGATGTGCGAAATGCAGTGGACAAGCTGGTTCATGGACAGAGTGTAGAGTGGCAGAACGTGACACTTGACCCACAAAGGCACTTTTATGTGCTTGGCTTGGCCCCTAATGCGGCGCGCCTCTCGGTTCGCTTTTTCTGGCAGGATACATTTCAAACGCTGCTTGATAATGTGCAGAAGCATTATGACCGCTTAGAGATTGTGCGCCCCGCTTATGATAAATTCCCGCGGCTGGGGGTGTATTGGCTGCTGCAGGAAACCGTCAACACCAATTCCCGCAACCCATCGGCAGCACCGCAGCTGGCAGGCGATGTCTTGCGTGCAATCCTGAATAATACAAGGTACCCGGCAACCCTGCTGGATGGCGTTATGATGCGTATCCGCGCAGAGCAAAAAGTAACACGCGGCCGTGCCGCTATTATAAAAGCATACTACCTGCGTAATGAAGATCCCCGTTGCCCAAAGGAGGTATTAACTGTGGAAAATAACAAGGAAACAAATTATCAACCGTATGTTATGGGTCAGCTTTTTGCTGTGCTGGAAGCAATCCAGATGGCGGTAAACCCGGATATCAATACAACCATCAAAGACCGCTATTTTAATGCGGCGGCATCCACCCCAGCTACTGTATTCCCGACAATTCTGATGCTGGCGCAAAAGCATATGCAAAAAATGAGCAAGCCACAAAAGATTTATTACGATAAGCAGATCGCTGCGCTGGCGGGCGGAAAACTGGAAGGAAGCTTTCCCGCACGGCTGACCTTGCCGGAACAAGGCGCTTTTATCCTTGGCTATTACCATCAGACACAGGAACGCTATACAAAGAAAGTGGAGGAATAACAATGGCACAGGCAATCAAAAACCGGTATGATTTTGTAATTCTGTTTGACGTTGAAAACGGAAATCCGAACGGCGACCCGGATGCAGGCAACATGCCGCGTGTCGACCCGGAAACGGGATATGGCATTGTTACAGATGTCTGCTTGAAGCGTAAGATTCGCAACTATGTCGAAGTGGCCAAAGAAGATGAAGCAGGATACCAGATTTACATTAAAGATCAGGTCCCCCTGAACCGCAGCGATAAAAAAGCACTCGAATACTTGGGCATTGATGCTGATGCCAAGGATACCCTGAAAGTCGCCAAGAAAGATGACCCGGAGTTGGACCGTAAAATCCGGGACTTTATGTGCCAGAACTTTTATGATATCCGCACATTTGGCGCCGTTATGACAACCTTTGTAAAAGGCGCACTGAACTGTGGGCAGGTGCGTGGCCCGGTTCAGCTGAGCTTTGCACGCTCGGTAGACCCTGTTCTCCCACAGGAAGTGACCATTACCCGTATTGCCATTACGACCGAAGCGGATGCAGAGCGAAAAGGCACTGAGATGGGCCGCAAGTATGTGATCCCGTATGGCTTGTACCGTGCAGAGGGTTATGTTTCGGCCAACTTGGCCCGCAAAACTACAGGATTCTCAGAGGATGACCTGCAGCTGCTGTGGCAGGCAATCCTGAATATGTTTGAAAATGACCACAGTGCAGCCCGCGGCAAAATGGCAGTTCGGGAACTGATCGTGTTCAAGCATGATTCGGAGCTGGGCAATGCGCCGTCCTATAAACTGTTTGATGCAGTGCATGTCACGCGTGCCGAAGGGGTAGCCTTCCCGCGCAGCTACCATGACTATGTGGTGACCGTGGATGAAAATCTTCCGGCAGGGGTAACGTGTGAGAGGCTGTCGTAATGGTTTCCCCAGATGATTACCTGCTGATGTCCGGTATCCAGCATTTTAGCTTTTGCCGCCGCCAGTGGGCGCTCATACACCTGGAACAACAATGGTCCGAAAACCAACGCACCGCCGAAGGCCGCCTGCAGCATACCCGCTGCCATGATGTTACCCTGACGGAAAAACGCGGCGATTTGCTGATCGCCCGCGGTATGAGGGTCGTCAGCCACCGCTTAAAACTGACCGGCGACTGCGATGTGGTAGAGTTTCACAAGGATCCAAACGGCGTGTCATTGCAGGGCCGCCGCGGCCTGTGGCAGCCCATGCCCGTGGAATATAAGCATGGCCGCAGCAAGGTAAACGATGCCGACCGTTTGCAGCTCTGCGCACAGGCCATGGCGCTGGAAGAAATGCTGGTGTGCGAGGTGCCGGAAGGGGAAATCTTTTATGAAGAAACCCGGCAGCGGGAACATGTTTCCCTGACACCGGAACTGCGCAGCACCGCGCAGACCATGGCGGATGAGATGAACCGCCTGTTTGCGCGCGGCTATACCCCAAAAAGCAAACCCGGCAAGCATTGCAATGCCTGCTCACTGAAAGAGCTTTGCCTGCCGGCGCTGTATCAGCAGGCAGACCCGGCGGCGTATCTGCGGGAGTATATTGAGGAGGGCGCGCCATGAGAAAGCTGCTCAACACCCTGTTTGTCATCAATGAGGACGCTTACCTGACATTGGATGGCGAAAACCTTGTTGTTACCCGCAATAAGCAGGAAACCCACCGTTATGCCCTGCATACGCTGGAAGGCATCGTCTGCTTTACTTACGCGGGTGCCAGCCCCGCTTTGATGGGGGCTTGTGCCCGGCGGGGTATTGACCTTTGCTTTTTTGACCCGTATGGCAGATTTCAGGCCCGCACCGTGGGGGAAGAACGCGGCAATGTGCTGCTGCGTCAGACGCAGTACCGCGTGTCGGATGACCCGGCCCAGAGCTGTCGCTATGCCCGGAGTTTTATCCTTGGTAAAGTGTATAACGCACGCTGGGTGCTGGAACGCGCAACTCGCGATCATCCCCAGCGTGTCCCGGTCGAAAAACTGAAACGCACCTCCACCCAGCTGGCCGCCGCGCTGCCGCTGATACAGACCAGCGATGATCCGGAACAGCTGCGCGGCCTAGAAGGCGAGGCAGCCCAGCGCTACTTTGACTGCCTAAATGACCTGATTCTGCAGCAAAAGCAGGATTTTGTGTTTGAGGGCCGCAGCCGCCGTCCACCGCTGGACAATGTGAATGCGCTGCTTTCGTTTGCCTACAGCATGCTGGCGCGGGAGTGTGCATCCGCCTTGACCGCTGTGGGCCTGGACCCTTATGTTGGCTTTATGCACCGCCCGCGCCCCGGCCGCAAAAGTCTGGCACTTGACCTGATGGAAGAACTGCGGGCAGTTTATGCAGACAGGCTGGTCATCAGCTGCATCAATCAAAAGATCATCACGGCAAAACACCTGCAAAAACAGGAAAATGGTGCCGTACTGCTGACGGATGATGGCCGCAAAGCTTTCCTGACCGCATGGCAGAACAAAAAGAAGGAAGAGATCACCCATCCGTTTTTGAAAGAAAAACTGCCCTGGGGGCTGGTGCCCTATGTTCAGGCGCTTTTGTTGGCCCGTGCTCTGCGCGGCGACCTGGAAGTGTACCCACCGTTTTTCTGGAAGTGAGGTGCCGTTATGTTGGTGCTTGTAACCTATGATGTCAACACCGAAACAGCCGCCGGTCGTCGCAGGCTGCGCAAAGTAGCAAAAGTCTGTGTAGACTACGGCCAGCGGGTGCAAAACTCCGTATTTGAGTGCCTGCTGGATGCCGCGCAATACACGATGTTCAAAGCAAAATTGACCGAACTGATCGATTCGGAATCGGACAGCCTGCGCTTTTATCAACTGGGAAACCATTACAAAAGCAAAGTCGAGCATGTGGGTCTGCACCCGGATTTTGATCAGGATGGAATCTTGTTTGCTTAGTGCGAGGGGAAGGCAATCATAAAATTCCCGGTTCCTTCGCACCAGAAAATATGGAAAAAACAGGGGCAGATAGGGTAAAATACAGCCTTGCCTGTCAGCATGAAGATGCAATCTCCATAAAATTTGTTTCATATGCGCAAAAGTGCCCCACTGTTTTGTGCACTTTTGCTGTCGCTCTCCGCAAGGAGAGCGTGGATAGAAATTGGTTATCTTGATAATATAGAAATAACTGAAGCCAGTCGCTCTCCGCAAGGAGAGCGTGGATAGAAATCAGGGGAATCAGCTGCAAACCAGCGGAAGCAGACAGTCGCTCTCCGCAAGGAGAGCGTGGATAGAAATGCAAGGTACCGTTGCTGGGTATTAAGTGACAGTATGTCGCTCTCCGCAAGGAGAGCGTGGATAGAAATTATCATGTTTGTTAATCTTCGTGTTGTGGATGGCGTCGCTCTCCGCAAGGAGAGCGTGGATAGAAATTAGTTATACTGTGCCTATTACTTTGTCTGGCATCGTCGCTCTCCGCAAGGAGAGCGTGGATAGAAATAACATCGTATCGGTGAGTATAATGGCGTGCATTACGTCGCTCTCCGCAAGGAGAGCGTGGATAGAAATATCCGAATAGCGCTCGAATTCGATCTGCCTTTGGTCGCTCTCCGCAAGGAGAGCGTGGATAGAAATAATTTGACCGGTGGCCGCAGCACTTGTGCTGCGGGTCGCTCTCCGCAAGGAGAGCGTGGATAGAAATCAGATGGAGCCCGACATAATACCGATTTGCGTGAGTCGCTCTCCGCAAGGAGAGCGTGGATAGAAATGCGTCAATGGCAAAGTATACAGGTCGTCACCGTCGTCGCTCTCCGCAAGGAGAGCGTGGATAGAAATGCTCATCCCCGCTTATGTGGCCGTGGTCCCCACTGGTCGCTCTCCGCAAGGAGAGCGTGGATAGAAATATTGTTGAGATTCACCCGGATGGCCGGGTAACGTGGTCGCTCTCCGCAAGGAGAGCGTGGATAGAAATGACGTACGTCACACGACTGCCACGCGCCCAAGTAGTCGCTCTCCGCAAGGAGAGCGTGGATAGAAATGATATCGGGATTGCACCCATTAATGGCGTCATTGGTCGCTCTCCGCAAGGAGAGCGTGGATAGAAATTATATTATCAAGATAACAGGAACCGCCCCGCGGCGTCGCTCTCCGCAAGGAGAGCGTGGATAGAAATTGTTATTTCCGCAATGACTGGGCAGATTAGTGTGTCGCTCTCCGCAAGGAGAGCGTGGATAGAAATTGCAGAAATCGTTTTTGCCCAACTTGCCAATGGCGGTCGCTCTCCGCAAGGAGAGCGTGGATAGAAATCTGCACTGCCGAAGCGGACATAACGTTAATAGGGAGGTCGCTCTCCGCAAGGAGAGCGTGGATAGAAATTGTGCAATGCAGATTGTAATTATCGTAGTGGACAGTCGCTCTCCGCAAGGAGAGCGTGGATAGAAATCCTCATGGGCAGTTTCCGCTCCGGTCGCATCCGGTCGCTCTCCGCAAGGAGAGCGTGGATAGAAATATCTGGGTCGACAAAACCCAAAGCGCTGCGAGCGGTCGCTCTCCGCAAGGAGAGCGTGGATAGAAATGCGTTTGGCTTCAGTTATTTCTATATTATCAAGGTCGCTCTCCGCAAGGAGAGCGTGGATAGAAATTTCTAGCAGTCTTGACGACATCCTTGCTGGTGTCGTCGCTCTCCGCAAGGAGAGCGTGGATAGAAATTCCATCGGACCGTTAATATTCAACGTCCAACCGGTCGCTCTCCGCAAGGAGAGCGTGGATAGAAATTATCAAGTTTGTTAATCTTCGGGTGGTGGACGGCGTCGCTCTCCGCAAGGAGAGCGTGGATAGAAATTTGGCTTGGCATTGCATAAGCGAGGATGTATCATATGTCGCTCTCCGCAAGGAGAGCGTGGATAGAAATCTCTTTCCTGACGCAGACATTATAAACAAGAAAATGTCGCTCTCCGCAAGGAGAGCGTGGATAGAAATAGAGCTTCGGAGATAACCGGCGCAAGCCGGCTTGGTCGCTCTCCGCAAGGAGAGCGTGGATAGAAATATCATACTACAAAAAATAAACATTGTCAACAAGTCGCTCTCCGCAAGGAGAGCGTGGATAGAAATCATTGATTACATTATTGATTATGTCAATGATGCCGTCGCTCTCCGCAAGGAGAGCGTGGATAGAAATTCCTGCTGGCTGTTGGCGTGATGCTCGGCGCGCGTCGCTCTCCGCAAGGAGAGCGTGGATAGAAATGGATGTTAAGTCCGCTACTGGGCTGTTTACATCGTCGCTCTCCGCAAGGAGAGCGTGGATAGAAATTGGTATGTCCGCCGCGTGGAATCGTTTTACTCAAGTCGCTCTCCGCAAGGAGAGCGTGGATAGAAATTTTATAGAACTCTCGTCTTGGGGGGGCTGGGGGGCGTCGCTCTCCGCAAGGAGAGCGTGGATAGAAATTCATGTCCGTTGTTTTTCTCCTGCTGGCTGTTGGGTCGCTCTCCGCAAGGAGAGCGTGGATAGAAATTTTATAGAACTCTCGCCTTGGGGGGGGCTGGGGGGTCGCTCTCCGCAAGGAGAGCGTGGATAGAAATCAAGCGGCAGACATATCATAGATACGAGAACCCAGTCGCTCTCCGCAAGGAGAGCGTGGATAGAAATTAAGCCAACCGAGCAAACCAAGACGTTTAAAGTCGTCGCTCTCCGCAAGGAGAGCGTGGATAGAAATATAGCTATTTCCTCCAAAATTGTTGACCGTATCTAGTCGCTCTCCGCAAGGAGAGCGTGGATAGAAATAACCCACCAGTAAAACCCACTGGAATTGGCCCAAAGTCGCTCTCCGCAAGGAGAGCGTGGATAGAAATTATGGACGATTTTGAGCCGTCTAGCACACGTAAGTCGCTCTCCGCAAGGAGAGCGTGGATAGAAATTTGTATTATGGGGATGATCTGACATTTTCGGATGGGGCGCTCTCCGCAAGGAGAGCGTGGATAGAAATTATATCCGATACGTCAGAAGTAGAAGCCGCTACGTCGCTCTCCGCAAGGAGAGCGTGGATAGAAATCGTCTAGTGCTACTGTGACTATTAACAAATCAGACGTCGCTCTCCGCAAGGAGAGCGTGGATAGAAATTAGTAGCAGTCTTGATGACATCCTTGCTGGCGTCAGTCGCTCTCCGCAAGGAGAGCGTGGATAGAAATCGGTATGGACATTGCGAGTAACTTCAAGCACGCGGGTCGCTCTCCGCAAGGAGAGCGTGGATAGAAATCCAAAAGTATTGAAAAAAGAGACCGGGCCGTCTAGTCGCTCTCCGCAAGGAGAGCGTGGATAGAAATTTTTATTACGCGGACAAGGATGCTGACTGGGTGCGGTCGCTCTCCGCAAGGAGAGCGTGGATAGAAATCCATTGAGCGCCCTTTGAGCCACCAGTAAAATTGTCGCTCTCCGCAAGGAGAGCGTGGATAGAAATTGAACTTTGCAATGTGCTGCGCGGTTGTATTGGAAGTCGCTCTCCGCAAGGAGAGCGTGGATAGAAATAGCGTTGTGCAATGCTTTTTCAACCTTATCTGCATGTCGCTCTCCGCAAGGAGAGCGTGGATAGAAATCATTATGTTTGTCAATTTGCGAGTGTTGGACGGGTCGCTCTCCGCAAGGAGAGCGTGGATAGAAATTTCGACGCAATGCAGATTGTAGTTGTCATAGTGCGGTCGCTCTCCGCAAGGAGAGCGTGGATAGAAATTCTCGCTCCTCGCCTTGCTGATATGTCCGCCGCGTGGTCGCTCTCCGCAAGGAGAGCGTGGATAGAAATCTGAGTTTCCGCAACTCTATAAGGCGTTGTCTCAGTCGCTCTCCGCAAGGAGAGCGTGGATAGAAATTTTGGGAGGTGTTGAACTTGGATAGATGGCTTGCGTCGCTCTCCGCAAGGAGAGCGTGGATAGAAATTTCCAAACTACAACGCTCAATAGATATGATATCGTCGCTCTCCGCAAGGAGAGCGTGGATAGAAATTCCATCCATCCATTTGCTAACTGATAGATTTTTCGTCGCTCTCCGCAAGGAGAGCGTGGATAGAAATCTTGTACACATCCGCGACCGCCAGCTTGGTGCCCTGTCGCTCTCCGCAAGGAGAGCGTGGATAGAAATTCGTTATGTGGACCCGGTGCCCGTCAACTACAAAATGTCGCTCTCCGCAAGGAGAGCGTGGATAGAAATCTCCTCCGTTTGGTGCACATGCTTGAGGGCACCAGTCGCTCTCCGCAAGGAGAGCGTGGATAGAAATACGGCCTTGTTAAAATCTGTCAAGTCAATGTCGCGTCGCTCTCCGCAAGGAGAGCGTGGATAGAAATTACAATGCACCGCACATCATTGATGCAGTATGCGTCGCTCTCCGCAAGGAGAGCGTGGATAGAAATGTCTGAATACCGCTCGAATTCGATCTGCCGCTGCAGTCGCTCTCCGCAAGGAGAGCGTGGATAGAAATCAAGGTCCGGTACCCCTGGACCCCGTTGACATCGTCGCTCTCCGCAAGGAGAGCGTGGATAGAAATCCCGCCGCACGTTCATAACCACACAAGGCGACGGTCGCTCTCCGCAAGGAGAGCGTGGATAGAAATGCCCGGCGATTATTGCAAATGTAGTAATAATGCCGGTCGCTCTCCGCAAGGAGAGCGTGGATAGAAATTTTCGGGCCTGTGGGGGCTTTTGGTTGCAAACCCCGTCGCTCTCCGCAAGGAGAGCGTGGATAGAAATCATGTATGCAGCCGTTACCGCGTCAAGCTGGCGCTGTCGCTCTCCGCAAGGAGAGCGTGGATAGAAATTTGAACAACGTTGCTGGTTGCGAAAAGTACGGCGGTCGCTCTCCGCAAGGAGAGCGTGGATAGAAATCTTTATTGTGTTGGATAGCACCACACTGGAAGCGAGTCGCTCTCCGCAAGGAGAGCGTGGATAGAAATAACACTGAAAGCGCGTGAGGTTGAAAGTATGCGAGTCGCTCTCCGCAAGGAGAGCGTGGATAGAAATATTCCCTCCCATTGAATTATGTCACGAACGGGGGGTCGCTCTCCGCAAGGAGAGCGTGGATAGAAATGCTTGCTCCGTAAGCTGTGCAATCTGCTTATCTAGTCGCTCTCCGCAAGGAGAGCGTGGATAGAAATTCTCGCGTCCGGTATCAACCCCGATCAATCTACTGTCGCTCTCCGCAAGGAGAGCGTGGATAGAAATGGTAATTTTGGTCTTGCCATATTAATATCCTCCTTAGTCGCTCTCCGCAAGGAGAGCGTGGATAGAAATATTGGAGCGTTTTGACTCTCAAGAAGCCGAAAAGGGTCGCTCTCCGCAAGGAGAGCGTGGATAGAAATCTTCAAAGTCTTTTCAAAAGTATCATCAAACATAGTCGCTCTCCGCAAGGAGAGCGTGGATAGAAATCATCCTGGCAACCCCAGGAAAAGGGCCCAGGAGGCGTCGCTCTCCGCAAGGAGAGCGTGGATAGAAATGAACGGAATGCCACATTTTACGCCGTAAATAGCCAAGTCGCTCTCCGCAAGGAGAGCGTGGATAGAAATGCGGATGCCTCCAAGATCAGCAAATTAGTATTTGCGTCGCTCTCCGCAAGGAGAGCGTGGATAGAAATTTGAGTTCAAAGTGACAGAGGAAAAGGCGAAGCGTCGCTCTCCGCAAGGAGAGCGTGGATAGAAATGACTTATTAGCGACGGTATTCACGATACCAGGATGGTCGCTCTCCGCAAGGAGAGCGTGGATAGAAATACGGCTGCGTTAAACTCCGTCAAGTCGATGTCGCGTCGCTCTCCGCAAGGAGAGCGTGGATAGAAATATCAACCGCGAAATATCGTTGATACGACCATATGTCGCTCTCCGCAAGGAGAGCGTGGATAGAAATCACCAGCCCACGGGAATTTCCGAAATTGGTGTACCGTCGCTCTCCGCAAGGAGAGCGTGGATAGAAATACAAGGACGGCCGGGTGACGTGTTGCGAATATGAGGGTCGCTCTCCGCAAGGAGAGCGTGGATAGAAATTCTTCCGGCCCCATCGTGAATGACCCATTTATTAAGTCGCTCTCCGCAAGGAGAGCGTGGATAGAAATTAACGTGGGCTTTCCGATCGCCGCATTTTTGCTGAGTCGCTCTCCGCAAGGAGAGCGTGGATAGAAATAGGGATAAATTCGTCATAAATGCAAATTTTGCAATGTCGCTCTCCGCAAGGAGAGCGTGGATAGAAATACGCAGCATTGTATATAATTCTGCATCGGGCTGGTCGCTCTCCGCAAGGAGAGCGTGGATAGAAATTTCTTGCGGCGTGTATAATATGGAGCGCTTGCCGGTCGCTCTCCGCAAGGAGAGCGTGGATAGAAATAAGAATGGAAATGGTTAGTTCATCTTGCAGCCGATGTCGCTCTCCGCAAGGAGAGCGTGGATAGAAATACCGTCCGTCTTACTCATGTGTTCGCAAAGTTTGTCGCTCTCCGCAAGGAGAGCGTGGATAGAAATAATACCGACCGGTACGGCCTGGTATATGATCGCGTCGCTCTCCGCAAGGAGAGCGTGGATAGAAATTTATTGCTTCGATACATATACAATCGCGCTACGAATTGTCGCTCTCCGCAAGGAGAGCGTGGATAGAAATTGCGATTCGGACCCCGTGACCGACAAGGCCTGGGCCGTCGCTCTCCGCAAGGAGAGCGTGGATAGAAATCCTTTGGCCCACGCCTCACATACAGCGATCACGGGTCGCTCTCCGCAAGGAGAGCATGGAATGTTTCTCTTTCTGACTGTTCAGGGTGGTTTTGTTCATGCGGATATCCGCTTTAATTTTAAAAATTGCTATAGTAAAAAACTCTCGCATAAAATAATATAAAAATATTATATTATCTACTTGACTATATACCCCGGTGGGGTATATAGTGAATATACCCCGCCGGGGTACCTTGTATGTGATGGGAGGGTAACATAATGCAGGAAAACGAAAAGAAGGAACCGTGTTGCTGCTGTACACACAAAACAAAGCATCGCAGTGAAGAAGAGTATAAAAGCCTGGTCCACAGACTGAACCGGATCGAAGGGCAGATTCGGGGCATCCGTGGGATGGTGGAAAACGAAGTGTATTGTCCGGATATTCTGGTGCAGTCGGCGGCGGTAACGGCGGCGATGAACGCGTTCAACCGTGAGCTGCTGGCAAACCATATCCGCACCTGTGTGGCGGATGATATCCGTGCCGGGAATGACGAAGTTGTGGATGAGCTGCTGAAAACGCTGCAGAAACTGATGAAATAAGCATTGCCTGCACAAAATAGCAGAAGCAGAACATGAAATAAATGCACGAGTGTTTGAGCCAGCAAAAATGCCATGCCAGTGCCCAGTACGATTGGTTTTCTGTTCACAAACATCGGTAAAAGTTTGTGTAACATTACCAGAGCCATGAATAAATGCCAGTTATTCCCTGTGAGAGGGTGTGGATAGAAATGCCGCATCGGCCTTGGTTGCCCCCAACGTATCGCTCTCCGCAAGGAGAGTGTGGATAGAAATGGTAACCTCAATAATACGTCGAATTGCAGGCTAGCCGCTCACCAAAAGGGGGGCGAGGATAGGGCAACACCGCACAATTCCCGCCTTGCGGCTTAAGCACCGCTCCGGCAGCTGCGGCACGGCATCTGCGTTGCCAAAATGCTCGATAATGTCGGGTTGCGGTACCCGCATCGTGCTTCGGGGGCAAAAGCCCCTCGCACTCTGCGACCGCTGCCCCTGCTTCGGTTCGCTGTTTCCGCCACTGGCGGCGCTCACCTTTGCAGCATCCAGTATTATCTGCGCTTTTGGCTTGGCATCTGCCGCACCTCGCTCGCCGTATCGGCACTTAGAATTATGCGGTATTGCCATAGAAACAACTCAAACATCAACAACCCGTGTTCAAACACCAAAGCGAAACCACTCACCAATCATCACACAGGAATTATAGAATCACTACCGCAAAAGAGAGGAAACCGGAGGAAAGAAGTGGAACAATATAACGTAACCGGGATGAGCTGCGCCGCGTGCAGTGCCCGGGTGGAAAAAGCCGTCAGCAAAGTGCCGGGCGTAACATCCTGCTCGGTCAGCCTGCTGACCAACTCAATGGGTGTGGAGGGCACCGCCGCTCCGGCAGATATTGTGGCCGCAGTGGAAGCCGCAGGCTATGGCGCAAGCCCTAAAAACGCTGCCGCCCAGTCCGCCGCGCCGTCAGCAGATGCCTTAAAAGATACCGAGACCCCGCGCCTCAAACGCCGCCTGATTGCCTCGCTGATCTTCTGGGTGGTGCTGATGTACTTCTCCATGGGGCACATGCTATGGAACTGGCCGCTGCCGGGCTTTATGCAGGGCAACCATGTGGCAATGGGTATTTTACAGATGCTGCTCACCATTATCATCATGGTCATCAACCAAAAGTTCTTTATCAGCGGCTTTAAGGCGCTGTGGAACCGTGCCCCCAATATGGATACCCTGGTATCCCTTGGCGCTACCGCGGCCTTTGGCTACAGCACTTACGCTCTGTTTGCCATGACGGTGGCCCAGGTGCAGGGGGATGCCATGGCCGTGATGGGCTATATGGAGGAGTTTTATTTTGAATCCGCCGCAACCATCCTGACCCTGATCACGGTGGGCAAAACGTTGGAAGCTCGCTCCAAGGGCAAGACCACCGATGCCCTGAAAGGCCTGATGAACCTGGCCCCCAAAACCGCAACGCTGCTGCGCAATGGGGCGGAAGTTACCGTTCCCATCGAACAGGTGCAGCAGGGCGATGTGTTTGTGGTGCGTCCCGGCGAGAATATCCCCGTTGACGGCGTGGTGCTGGAAGGCAGCAGCGCGGTGAACGAATCGGCCCTGACCGGTGAGAGCATCCCGGTGGATAAGGCCGAAGGCGACAGCGTGAGCGCCGCAACCCTGAACCAATCCGGCTTTTTGCGCTGCCGTGCCACCCGCGTGGGTCAGGATACCACGCTGGCTCAGATCATCCAGATGGTCAGCGATGCCGCAGCCACCAAGGCACCCATTGCCAAAATTGCAGACCGCGTCTCCGGTGTGTTTGTGCCGACCGTCATCACCCTGGCGGTCATCACCACCATTGTCTGGCTGCTGGCAGGGCAGACCGTTGGCTATGCGCTGGCCCGCGGTATTTCAGTGCTGGTCATCAGCTGCCCCTGCGCACTGGGCCTGGCAACGCCGGTTGCCATTATGGTTGGCAATGGTGTGGGCGCTAAAAACGGCATTCTCTTCAAAACCGCGGTTTCGCTGGAGCAGACCGGTAAAACCGAGATCGTTGCCCTGGATAAAACTGGCACCATCACCAGCGGCGAGCCGCGCGTGACGGATATCCTGCCCGCAGACGGTGTGACGGAGCAGGTACTGATGAGCCTTGCCGCTGCCTTGGAGCAGAAGAGCGAACACCCGCTGGCCCGCGCTGTGCTGCAAAAGGCACAGGAGGATAACCTGCCCCCCGCCGAGGTGGCAGATTTCCAGGCTCTGCCCGGCAACGGCCTGACGGCTGTGCTGAACGGCAGTACCCTGTACGGCGGCAACGCCAAGCTGATGCAGACCCTTGGCGTGGCGGTGCCGCAAAAGATGGCATCCAGCGCCGAAGCACTGGCCGCCCAGGGCAAGACCCCGCTGTTCTTTGCCAAGGATGGCACCATGCAGGGCGTTATCGCGGTGGCGGACGTCATCAAGGAGGACAGCCCGCAGGCTGTGCGTGAACTGCAGGGCATGGGCATCCGTGTTGTGATGCTGACCGGCGATAACGAGCGCACCGCCAAAGCCATTGGTGCACAGGCCGGTGTGGACGAAGTGATTGCCGGTGTGCTGCCCGATGGCAAGGAAGCTGTGATCCGCAGCCTGAAAAACAAGGGCCGCGTGGCCATGGTGGGCGATGGCATCAACGATGCACCGGCCCTGACCCGCGCGGATGTCGGTATTGCCATTGGCGCCGGTACGGATGTTGCGATTGACGCCGCTGACGTTGTCCTGATGAAGAGCCGCCTGAGCGATGTGCCCGCCGCCATCCGCCTGAGCCGCGCTACGCTGCACAATATCCACGAAAACCTGTTCTGGGCCTTTGCCTACAATGTGTTGGGCATCCCCCTGGCGGCAGGTGTCTTTATCCCGCTGCTGCACTGGCAGCTGAACCCGATGTACGGCGCTGCGGCCATGAGCCTGTCCAGCTTCTGCGTGGTTTCCAACGCACTGCGGCTGAACCTGTTCGATATTCGCAGCACCAAACATGACCATAAACGCAAAGCACACAAAACAAGCAAAAAGGAGAACACGACCATGAATAAGACCATTAAAATTGAAGGCATGATGTGCGGTCATTGCGAAGCAACCGTGAAAAAGACACTGGAAGCGCTGGACGGTGTTTCCGCCGCCGAAGTAAGCCACACCGCCGGTACCGCTGTTGTAACGCTGGATAAGCCGGTGGATGACGCTGTGCTGAAAAAAGCCGTTGAGGACAAAGATTATACCGTGACCGGCATTGAATAATCCCGGCTCAAAAGCAAAGGAATAAGCATGAAAGCGCCCGCACGCTGCCTTGCAGCAGGCGGACACTTTTTTGTTGTGGCCCCGCGGTAAAACAGAAAAGCTGAAAAAACATTTCGATAAGTATTCTAATATTATTTGCGAAAATCATAACAGAAGGATAACAAAACAATATGATTTGGCCAGTTGCACTTGCACTATAGTGGGTAATATTATACAATCTACATAAAAGATGGGTGCGCCCGTTTTACCCAGCCAACACGAGGGGGCAACACAGATGTATATCAATTTTGGTTCCATCAACAGCCGCCAGGCTGCGGACGGCAGCTGTACTGCACCGCTTACAGTGGATTCCTGCGGAACATGCCGATTGAAAAAGCACGCCAGCCTGCCAACTATTACGCGGTATGATGAAAATGCGTATCAGCTGTTTTATATCGCTGCGGGCAAGGCGCACTTCTGGTTTGATGATGCCGAGCATGTGGTAACAGCGGGTCATATGGTGCTGTACCGCCCGCAGGAAGAGCGCCGCTATATCTACTATCTTGAGGACCACCCGGAGGTGTTCTGGGTCTATTTTTCCGGCAGCGAGGCCGCTGCAGTGCTGCAGGCGCATGAGATTCCGCTGGATGGCCATGTGTTTTACAGCGGCATTATGCCGGAGTACAAAAATACTTTCCGCCGCATGATCCAGGAATTGCAGCTCTGCCAGTACGCCTATCGGGATTATACGGCCGGGCTGTTCCAGATGATGCTGGTGCTGGTCAGCCGCCAGCGGCAGGAGCGGCGGTCAATCAACGGCACCACGCGGGAGCAGATCGAAGCCGCAGCCGCCTATTTTAACGAGAATTATACTGCCCGCATCAATGTGGATGAATACGCCGAGTCCCTGCACATGAGCACGGCATGGTTCATCCGTAGCTTCAAACAGTATGTAGGCTTGTCGCCCGCACGGTATATCCAGTCGCTGCGTATCGTCAATGCACAGCGCTTGCTGGAACGCACCAAATACAGCATCGGTGAAGTTTCCGAGATCGTCGGGTATGATAACCCGCTGTATTTCAGCCGTGTGTTCAAAAAGGAAACCGGACTTTCCCCCGCGCAGTACCGCAAAGCGGAGCGGGCAGGGGAACAGCCGTCCGACCCGCAGGAAGAGGACACCTGCACCCCCAATATCGACAAAAACCGCAATTCATAGTATAATACCCCCATACACTTTGGTATGGGGGCTTTTTATGTTTGCAGCAGCAATTTGTGTCAGCATCCTGTTGGGGGTGCTGGTTTGGGCACTGCCGGGGCGGCTGTGCGACCGCAGGGCAACCCATGCGGATGTACTGGCCGGGCCAGGCATTGTGCTGGCAGTGTGGATCATCGCAGCATGTGTGTTTGCCCAGCCGGGGCTGGCGCAGGGGTTTGATCTGTTCCGCCTACTGACCATCAATGGGGCGGCACTGTGGGCCTGCGGCACTGTGTTGTTACTCCGCCTGCGCAGCGGGCGGCGGTACCGCACACTTTGGACGGTTGCTGCGCTGCTGATTGCCGCCATTGGCCTGGAAGTATTCGTGGGCAACGCACCCTATTTTGCAACCCACGGCTACCAGCCCGTTGACCTGCGCGCCTATTTGCAGGATGCCCCGGCGGATGGGGAGCCGATTGCTTTGAACGATGAGCACAGTACCCTTACCTTTACCGGCATCCATCAGCCGCTGTATAACGTTGTGCTGGATGGCGTTGTCTACCAGTATGACGGCAACTATCCGCAGGATCAGAACCCGCTGTTTATCCTGTGGGTGTCCGGTACCGACGAAGCCAGCACCGCCCCGCGCCAGAGCTGGCAGTGGCAGGCGGCCCCGCGAGCGGCACGCAGCCTGGTGCGCACGCTGGATTTTTCCGGCGCGGTGGATACCCTGACCCTGCAAGCGGAGGGCTATAGCGGAGAGTACCGCAGTTATGACCTGAACTATACCGTGCAGGCGGTTCTGGCCAACGTACCCCGCCCGATGGATTTCTCGCTGCTGCGGCTGGCAGTGGTGTATCTGGCACTGCTGGCCTTGTGGGGGCTGCGCCCCGGCGCTGCCGCGTGGCACGAAGCCTACCTGACCCACCGCGCCAAATACCGCCCGGCGGTGCTGGTGCTGGGCTGCATGCTCTGCCTGCTGGCCACAGCGGCCCCCTTTGCCGATGCCCGCAACTCCGGCGTGGCGACCTCGTTTTATAATGTCGAAAACTGGGACGGCGAAAGCCGCATCACCTTCACCCAGCATATCAGCGATTGGCAGAATGATTCCGCTGCGCAGTACGGCGCTCTGGCCCACAGCCTGCTGAATGGCCGCCTGGATCTGCAGCGCGACCCGCCCGCCGCCATGGCGGAGATGCAGAACCCTTACGATACCGCCGCCCGTCAGAGCGCGGCCCCGGATGCTTTGTGGGATGTTGCTTATTATCAGGGGCGGTACTATGTTTACTTTGGCATTGTGCCGTGCCTGCTGTTCCAGCTGCCGTTTGAGCTGCTGACCGGCGTACCGGACCTGCCGCCCAGCTTGGCCATGATCGTGATGGCCTGGCTGCTGATTTTGGCAGTGTTTGGTTTGGTGCGGCAGGCTGCGCAGCGCTGGTTCCCGTCCGCCTCAGCGGCGGCCTGCCTGCTGGCTGCGGCGGGCATTGCAGGCGGTAGCCAGGTGTACTACCTGCTGCTGCGCCCCTCGGTGTATGAATACGCCATCCTGTGCGGCGCGGCATTTGTGCTGCTGGCCCTGTGGCAGTGGCTGTGCGCCGCCAACACCCCGGTGCAGCACCATGGCAAAATCATGCTGCACATGGCGCTTGGCAGCCTGTGCATGGCGCTGGTGGCGGGATGCCGCCCCCAGATGGAGCTGTTTGCCGTGCTCTGCCTGCCGATCTTCTGGCCGCAGTATATCCGGCAAAAACGCTTGCGCAGCAAGCAGGGAATATCCGAAGCCATCGCCTTTGTTCTGCCGGTTATTCTGGTAGCCCTGGGGCTGATGGCCTACAATGCCGCGCGGTTCGGCTCGCCGTTTGATTTTGGCGCCAATTACAACCTGACCAGCAACGATATGACCCACCGCGGCTTCCGCATTGGGCGGCTGGCCCCGGCGTTGTTCACCTATTTCCTGTCCCTGCCGGTGGTGCAGGCGGTGTTCCCCTACCTGGCGGGTACCAAAATGCAGACAAACTTTATGGGTATGACCATTACCGAAGTATTTTACGGCGGTGCCCTGGTCAGCCTGCCGCTGCTGTGGGCCTTTGCGGCCCTGCCTTTGCTGCGCCGCCGTATGGCAAGGCAGAAAGACCTGCGCGCCATGGTGCTGCTGCCCGTGCTGCTGGCTGTTATTCTGGCCGCGTTGGACTGCCAGATGGCCGGTGTGCTCTACCGCTATCTCAGCGACTATTTAACCCCGCTGCTGTTCGCCGCCGCATTGGTCTGGCTGTGGGCCGAAAGCACCCTTGCCCCGCGTGTGCAGGCCGCCGCATCGGGCAGCATCCTGCATACCGTGCAGCACATGCTGCAGGGGGCGATGTTGGCAGCTGTTGCCGTGGGGATCTGTTACAGCTTCTGTGTCTACTTTGCTGCGGAACCGGGCCTTCTGGGCCAGAATCCCGCGCTGTACCAGAATGTCAGCCGTCTGGTGCAGTTCTGGCTGTAAAATCAGGGCGAAAACAAAATTCAGCAAAATTCAAATTAGGGCAGCACCGCACAATTCCCGCCTGACGGCTTAAGCACCGCTCCGGCGGCTGCGGCACGG
>OLNS01000896.1_pt1 | contig 24931 bp, 28 predicted proteins | sample 1673031 | NCBI WGS metagenome assembly OLNS01 (sample SAMEA3136748, study PRJEB25190) | human gut metagenome | biome: human gut; feature: human-associated habitat; material: faeces | place: Austria | collected 2013
TACTGTAAATAAAATGGGATAAAATGGAAATTAATGTGCAAAAATATGGAACACACCAACATATATTGATTAAAAAAGCAAAAAAAAACAGTATAAATACGAAAAAAACATGGGTGTATTACACAAAATAGCTTGAAATATCTGAACATAAGTGTATAATAAAATTACAACGAACGTTCGTACTAATCTATACAACTGAAAGGAGGGTGCAAAGTAATATTGCACAGAAGAACATGCAGGATATGTTACAATTAAAAATTTTAGGTCATGATGAAAACTTGTCAAAAATTGCAAGAAAAAAATATGTAAGAACAGCAAATTTGAAGATGCCTTCTGGAAAAGTAGAGATTGGATTAGATGAATCAAAAAGCTGTCTTTATGGAGTAGTATTTGATCAAGCAACGAAACGAATAGGTATTCAACATTTAGGCGATATAAAAACGCTTTTAGATGAGGAGAACAAGTAAAACAAGAAAGGAGAGCTTCATGATTGTTAGGAAGATTGGAAATGTGACAGTCTACGACGATTTCAAATTTAGTGATTCAATGAACCGGGTTGAAAATCTAAGAATTGATCTAAAACAGACATTTATCAATCAGTTGATATTTGCTGCAATGTATATTGGAATCAGTTTTTTTATCATGATATTCACGGTTGGATATGTACATGAGATTACATACTTGATTATTGTTTTGATTGCTCTTGGAATTATCTTAAGAGATTGGTTGAAATTGAAGGGTAAATCAAGGGTAATTCGGGGAGAGTATCAAAAAAGACGAATGGTCCATTTTTTCCGGACAAGTGAAGTTAAGGATATTGCAGTATATCGTAATAAAAGTAAATTATATGTCAGAATGTCAAATGGAATAAAAGAAATGACTTGCGAGGCAGAACTTTGTAATGAAGAAAAAGAGAACTTTGATGATATGGTTCAACAGGGTGTAAGTGTTATCTTTCGAAATCAAAACAACAAGATTAGCCTGATGTCATTCATGGAGAAGAAAGGAGTGAGAATGAAGTGCTGACACCAAGAACGAAAGATATAACGATCGAACATATGAATAAAGCGTATCAATATATTGATGAAGTTATTAAAGAACGTGGATATGCTCCATCAGTAATGGACATTACAAAGTATCTTGGATATGCTTCCAAATCTTCAACACATCGGATTTTAAGAATGATGGAAGATGAAGGAATGATCATACTTCCAAAAAGAAATGAAGGGAAAATTGTCATTGCGAAAAAAGATGTCAAGATTACAAAGAACGGCTTAGAACCGAATGACAAGAAGGTATAAAGAGGTAATTAATAATTTAAGTTTTAAGGCTGCGTGACTAGACTGATTCCAAAGGTTATGATGACTTGGACATTGAAAAGGTAAGGTTTTAGAATTGTGTAAATAAGAATGATTCCAAAGGATTCTTCAGTCATTCGCATGTCGGTTTCTAGTTTTAGAATTGTGTAAATAAGAATGATTCCAAAGGGTCAAAATGGCTACATAGAGAGTAAAAATAAGAATTATATTTATCGAATTGGCTTGTGTAAACAAGAGCTGCTAGGTGCAGTTAATAAGAAATATGAGGAGGAATTATAGAAAATGATAAGAAATAAGATTGTGAAAGATGATATCATCGTCAGAAAATCTATTTTACATATATTAAACAGTGGAAGTGGACAGATTGGATTAGCAACTAATCTGATTGATATGGGACCAGATTTGTTTGATATGATCAGAGATAATGTATTTAAAGTCTTGGATAATGATGAAAGAATCAGCTGCAAGCTGGATAAAAATACATCGGTTGCAAAGGCTATTGAAAATCTCAAAGAAACAAATGATCAGAGCTTTATCGATACGACAAGAAATCTGGCTGAACAGTTGTTTGATATCATGTGTGATAGTGTTCAGATTCCGTCAGCAGATTTGCTTTGTGCTAGTTTTCAGGTAGATGGCAATATTTATCTGGCATTGCTAAAAATGAATTATCACTCAACATTTGTTCATTATCAGAACAAAGATGATGTGACAGATATTGTAAAACAAAATGTTATCCAGTCTGGAAAGTTGACAGAAGCAGTGATTTTTGATCTTTCAGGTAAGAAAGATGTTTATTTAGTTCAGAAAAAATATGAAATGTTAAATGGAGAAAAATGCAATTACTTATCAGAACGATTTTTAATATGCATGGCAGGTCTTCCACCAAAGAAAAAATTTCAGATTTTAAATAGAACAATAATGGATCTTATCAATCAGAGCAGACAGGATGGATTAAAGGCACAATTTCATACGAAAAAGGCATTTTATGATTGCTTTGTGGAAGATGGAATATTTGATATTAATAAGATCGGTTCTGAATTATTCGAAGATAACGGAGAAAATCTTTCTATCTATGATCAGAAGATGGAAAGATATGATATGCAGTTTGATAAGTTCGCTGTTATCAAAGAAAGTACCGTTAGTAAGTTGAATTATCTGGAAATGGAAACAGACACAGGAATTATCATTAAAATTCCAATGGAAACATTTAATGAAGCTAATATCGAAATTAGTGAGAGTCAGATGGATGGAACTACTTCATTTGCAATCAACAATATTGAATCATACAAGTTAAAGTAAAACAAATCAGAGAAAGGGGATGTTTTTATGTTAATTTACTTAGCTGATAATAGATCGACGGTTATCAATTTACAATGTGTAGGAGATATGCATATCGAAAAATCAAGACATGGATGGGAAATAAAATGTGAAATGTCCTCTGTATCTGGTTTTGGAACAACGACATGCAGTCTCGGATGTTTTGCTTGTAAAGAAAACGCTGTATCAAAAATTTTAGAGATATTAAAGTGTTATGGTGAAGGACAAAAAGTTTATTATTTATAAAAGAGAATAGTAACCGTACAACAGAGATATGTCTAAAGACAAAATAAAATTTCTGAAAAAGAAAGGCGTTTTGTAACTGTGTAATAGGAACATGTCTAAATAGTCAAATTATTTTGCACAGTGCGTAAAAATAAGAATGAAATAATCGAATAGACTCGTTAAAACGAGAACTGCCGTGTGGCAGGAAATATTTTCAAATAGCAGAGAAGGGAGAGTGCTTTATGTATATTAAAGAATTACATGTAAATCATCCAAATTCTTATGCGGTTGTGCATATGAGTTATGGTGAAATTACTGCTCTTGCAAATGGAATGTACGAATTAGTATCTAATTTAGAGCTGTTGAAAGATTCTTTTGACTCAAAAGCTTATAAAGAAGTTGAGCAGAAAATTTCTTTTGTAAGAGACATGGTAAAAGATGGGATGATCCAACCATATACGATAGAAAGAGCGAGCAAAACTTCGCTGACGAAAGAAGAATTTGAGCGATTCAATCAATATTTGATTATGAATGACTATATGATGGCAATGAGTGATCCGGAATTTTGTAAGATATATAAGAAAATTTCAAATAATAATCGAATTCCGGATGATTTTCGTAACAAGATGCCAGATGAAAAGAAAGAATAGGAAGGGAATGAAAAAATGAAGAAAGAAAATAAACGATTACAATTTGCACAAAAAATCGGAATGACGATTTTATTATTACTTTTAATTCGATTCATGTCACATATTCCAGTGCCAGGTGTGAAACACAGTATGTTCAAGCTTGCTGTTGCAGGGAAAGGAAATGGTTATTTTCAGTTATATGATCGCCTGACAGGTGGAAGTTTTTCAAATATGACAATCTTTGGTGCTGGTATTACGCCTTATATCACAGCAAGTATTGTTGTTCAGTTACTTGGATATACGTCTAAAAGGCTAAATCAAATGTATCATGAAGGAGAGTACGGTCGGAGACATATGCAGAAAATGACATTGTTAATCAGTTGTATTACGTCTGTAATTATTTCTTTTACTGCATCTTATACACTTTATGCACAGGGATATTTAAATGGAAAAATTTATATTCTTTTTGCTGGGTTAACGTTAATGATTGGAACCTTGATTTTAATCGGTATCGGGAAATGGATTGAACTTCGATATTTTAAAAATGGTATTTCTTTAGTTTTATTCATTAATATTATTGCTTCAATGCCGAATGATGTATTAACAATCATCTCTTTAAAAAAATGGGAAACGGCAATCTTAATTGCAGTAATTTTAATTACATTATTTGTTTTATTGATCATGGAGTTAATTCGTAAGGAAATCATTGTGAGAGAAAGTGCCCGAGTAGATCAGAATGAAGAAGTTATTAAACATTTCTTTATTCCAGTTCGACTTAATATGTTAAATGTAATGCCAATCATTTTTATGAGTACAATTCTACAGTTAGTACAGATGTTATCTCTTGTAGGCATTAAAACACAGATTTTTAATACTTCAAAATGGTTTGTTAGTACAAAACCGATTTATATTATTGGAATCATCGTATATTGTGCCGGAATTTTCTTATTTGGAGTTATGTATTCAGATATTGCCTTTAATCCTTTCACAATTGCAATTGATTTGAAGAAAAAAGCAAGCTATATTCCTGGAGTGCGTTTAGGAAATGACACATCAAAATTTTTACATAGTGCAAAGACAGGAATGATGCTTTTAGATTCTATTTTATTGACGTTAATTTCTATTGTACCGATTGCAATTACATCTATTTTAGGATTATCTTCCTTAACAATGTTTGGTACATCATTGGTTATTGTGATTGGTGTATTAGTAGAAACAGCATATCAGATTAAAGCAGAAGTATATGGCGTTCGTCAGGAGGAAAAACAATGGATTTAAAGAAGAAAAAAAATAAAAGTGAAAATATGGCAAAAAATGTTAGGATGACATATCCAAAACCCATCAGTTGTATTGTGTCATATATTGTCTTATTGTTCAGTTTAATGTTGATCATGGCAGTTGTGTATGGAATTGATATTCTAGTTGCAACTTTAGCAAATAAATTTTTATAAATTGGAGGATTAAAAATGGCAGAAGCAAGACAAGTTAAAAATAGGATTGTTCAGGCTGTATTAAGAGAATGTCAAAAGCTTAAAGAAAAAGATGATCTTACAGATGAGCTTGAACATGTTAGAGATATAAAGAATAAAAAAGAACGGTTAATCAAAAGTGTTGCATTAGCAAGCGAAGCATCCAGACGTACAATCAATATTGAACCTTATCCAGTGCAGATTTTAGCTTCGATTAAGATGTACCAGGGACATGTCATTGAAATGAAAACAGGGGAAGGTAAAACATTTGTTTCTCCGATGACGGCCTTTGCAAAAGTATTGGATGGACAGAAGGTACATGTTTTAACGGTAAATGATTATCTTGTAGAACGTGATTACACACTTTTATTACCGGTATATGAAATGCTGGGATTAAGTGTTGGATATATTACGACAGAGACACCAATAGAAGAAAGAAAAAAAGCATACAAATGTGATGTGTGCTACATTACAAATTCTGAGGTTGGTTTTGATTACTTAAAGGATCATTTGGCAATGCATCCAGATTCAGTTGTTTGTAATGGAAAATATGATTTTGCAATTATTGATGAAGCAGATTCAATTTTAATTGATGAGGCAAGGACACCTCTTATTATTTCAGCAGATACAGAACTTATTAGTGGTTTTTGTATCAGTTGTGCCAAATTTGTAAAAACATTAGAACTTTCAAAAGAAACAGAAGAATTAGAAGACACAGTTTATGTCGGAGAGTTCCCTAATGTAGATGGCGATGCTATCCTTAACTTAAAATATGGACAGGTGTATCTGACTGAAAACGGAGTAAAAAAAGCAGAAGATTATTTTAATGTGGATCATTTAGATAAGTTTATATTACACAGCTTAAACAATGCTTTGATTGCCAGATTTATAAAGAAAAAAGGTATTGATTACATCGTCAGAAGAAATGAAATAATTATCGTAGACAATGCTACAGGGAGACTCACAGAAGGACGCACATGGTCCGATGGATTGCATCAGGCAGTACAAGCGAAAGAAGGAGTAGAAATAGATGCAGCATCAGAAACTGCGGCATCTATTACATATCAATGTCTATTCCGTCAATATAAAGATTTTTGCGGCATGACAGGAACGGTCAAAACTGAAAGAAGAGAGTTCAGAAAAATTTACAAAAAGAAGATTTCTGTAATTCCTACAAACCGTCCTGTAATTCGTCAAGACCTGCCAGATAGAATCTTTGCTCGAAAAGAAGAAAAATATCAGGCAATTTTGGAGGAAACAAGAAAAGCTATTGATAAGGGTAGAGCTGTATTAGTTGGTACTGCCAGTGTCTTAACATCAGAAGAATTAAGTGATATTTTTGATGAAAATGACATTGGACATGATTTGTTAAATGCAAAGCTGCACCAAAGAGAAGCAGAAATTATTGCGGAAGCAGGAAGTAGTGGAAACGTAGTTATTGCAACCAATATGGCTGGAAGAGGTACAGACATTAAGATTGATGAAAAAACAAGGGCAGCAGGAGGATTACTTGTCATTGGAGCAGAGCATAATGAAGCCAAGCGTATTGACAATCAGTTAAGAGGACGTTGCGGAAGACAAGGGGATCCTGGAAGCACACAGTTTTTTGTTTCTTTAGAAGATCGCTTAATTAATCCATATTTATCAAAATTTTATTATGAAGAAATGAAAAAAGTAAAAGAAATTGAAAAAAAAGATCCTTTTTCTGGCAACATTATTAGAAGAGTACACAAAAGAATCGGATTACAATACTATTCTAACCGAAAAGACCTGTTTGATTATGACAAAGTAAATCAGGTGCAAATGCGAGTCATTTACAATGAAAGAGAAAAGATTCTAAATGATGATATGGATCGAGAAACTGTAGAGCGTATCGCAAAAGAAATGAACATGAAAAAAGAATTTCATGAAGCAATGAAAAGAAAAAAAGACGAAGGAAAAGATACAGTAACCATTCTGCAGGAACAGAAAAAAGTTTTGTTAAAATCTATTGATAAAGAATGGAGAAAACATCTGCAAGATTTGGAAGCATTAAAGAGAAATGAGTATCTGAAAGCATATGGTAACATGGATCCGGTTACACAGTATCGACTGGATGCTTATCCATTATTTGCAGAAATGGTCGTTAGAGTTAAAAAGGAATTCATGAAAGAAATTTTAAAAGAATAATCAATTTTTATCCCACCCATCGAATTTTTTATGGTGGGTGGGTCTTTTTAAAATAATTTCAAGTAAAAATTAGGATAAAAAGGAAAAATATTAAAAATAATGCATTGTTAATATAGTTAGCCATGCCGTTTTGAAACTATGTTTAATCAAATGATTTGTTATGTAAAATTAGATAATTCCAATAGTATTTTTAATGTAGCATGATGACGATGAGAGCTTTAGAACTATGTTGAATCAGATAATTCCAATAGGTCAAATGATACATAGTGTGTAAAAATAAGAAATTATCGAATTGATTTGCTCAGGCAAAATCTGCTGGTGCAGAAATTAAGTTAATGAATTTTACACCGTACACTTGTTAGTTTATTTGTGTGAGGTTTCAATAAATTATGAATGTAAGATAGAATTATATAACGTTAAAATTGGACAATTTCAAATGTTATTCCAATTATATGTACACACAGCATTCGTTTTGTAACCATGTAAAATTGGGTGATTCCGAATGAATTAGGGCGAAAATAGGGTAATTAAACCAGTTTTGTAACCATGTAAAATTGGGTGATTCCGAATGAGGCGACCAGCGTATTCCTTTTAATGAAGAGTTTTGTAACCATGTAAAATTGGGTGATTCCGAATGGTCAAAAAGATTACATGGTGTGTTGAAATAAGAGTTTATCGAATGTGCCTACTAAAGTAGGAACTGTCAGGGACAGTAAAAATCTGGATCAGCTGATCAAATAACAATCAATTTATTATCATTCTCGTTTTATGTTTTTTATATTTTCTATTGATTAGCTTTTCCAGACGAATATCAAAATAATAGATTAGATAACAAAGAAAAGGAGATTAAGATGGTTTATAAGTTAGTATTAGGCGATTGGTCAAAGGATGGGCATAAACAGTCAGAAGACTTTTTATTTGATTGTAATTACGATGTACACAAAATCAGACAAGCATATAAAGACAGCTGCAAAAAATTAGGAGTTGCATTTCATGATGAAGATTATGAGAATTGTACAAAACCTTTGTCTGATGATTACAGTAATGTTTGGACAGATTATGAGACCCCATATATTGATGAAACAGATTTTGAAATTCTAAATAAAGCGGGATGTTTTAAGGGAATCGAATATGAGAAAGACCGTGATCGTTATTATGTTAACAATTTGAAAGATTGTGCAAAACTTATTATGAATTTTATCGCATTATCTATGCCAGAGGATTTCACATATAAGTTAACAGAATCGGAAATTGAACCAATCAATGGAGATTGGAATGGCGAGCTAAATGTACAATTTGGATATGGCTTATTTTTTGATTAATAGAGAAAGTGGGAACGTCAATGAGAGCAAAAGATCAATTATATCAATATGTAGAAAAAAGAAAACAAAAAATCATTGATCAATATGACAGAACATTAGAAAGAATCAATTTGTCGAAGGGTTTCGAAAGCCTGATCTCATTGATGGGTGATCGAGAAATGTTGCTTTCCATTTATGGAAAATCTTACGATCATAATATAAAAGAGATTCTTGATATTTTTTCATGCATTGTTGATGAAATGTATCAGGATAATGAATTGTTTCAGAATACAACAAAGGAAATTACACATGGATGTGTCATATATTCCAAAGGAAAATACAGTATTGAATTTCATAGTCCTGTGGATTGGCAGGGAATTACTGTTCGGTATCATGGAATCATAAAACCTTTCATGGCTGATGCAGAAAAAGATTATTTAAAACGACTTTATAAAGTAAAAGAGCTAACCCAAAAGGTTATTGATAAAAAGAATCTAAAGGCTTTTATTGATTTGGCTCATTTATTATATGAAAAACCTTATCACACAAAAAATCCAATTACACATATAAAAAGGTATTTCAAAGTTTATCATTCCATTCATGATGGTTTACTTAGAAAGACAATGATAGCAATAGAGACAGGAGAAGAAAGGAAAAGAAAAATAGAAAAAGATACAGAATTGTTTTATATACAACAAGAAGAAGCAAAACAGTTAAAGGAAAAAGCAGATGCAGCCTTGGAGATATTTAAAAAATTAGGATGGAAGATTACCTATAAGGGAATTTTGATAAACGATACGATCTGCTGGTAAAAGAAAGGCAGCGAAAAGGAGGGCGTTCTATGTTAGATTTATCGAATATTTTTAACAAAGATATAAAAAAAGCAATTTTATCAAAAGAACAACTAGCGGAGATGCTTAAAGTAACACCGGAGGCATTCCTAAAGGAATGATCAAGGCAGTTAAAGAGGATTGGATTCCTAGAATTTCCGAAAATTATTGGCCATCAGAAAGAGATTAGAGGGGTATTATGAAAGATTTAATTTTAATTATTGTCAACATATTATGGTGTATTCCTATTTTAATTTCATTTGTAATTTCCGGTTTACGAAAGAAATTAGAATCGGATCGAGATTTTTATGGAAAGGAGATTTCTCCTAAAGATATTGAATTAGTAAAAGCCAGATATAAACCAATTGATATGAAAGCTTCTGATTTTAGTGAATGTAACAAAGATGGAGAGCTTCAATATTTCTACAAAAAAGGAAAGAGTCAAGATGTTGTATATGCTATATCAAAACAGGAATACGATAGATATTTTTTAGAATCATCGGTTGAATCAATTACAGTATATTATCCAGAGTTTATTTTTTCTTATCAGTCAACTAATGGATCAATGAAAGCAACCATCGAATCTTATAAACCTACAATAGAAAGATATTATAATCCGAAAGATATAGAACAATACAAGAAACTAATTGCTAAGAGATGTGAGAAACAGGTGTTTGCTAAAGTGCCTGGAAGTCATTTTGAATACAAAGATTGTAAAGGTCAAACAGTTGTACATAACATTGATATTGATACAAAAACAATGCATGGAACGATCACAGGAGAGAGTAATAAAGAATCTGGAAAATGGGATTACCTTTTCTATGATGAAAGTTGGTATCCACAAACGCAAAGAAAAAAGAATAGGTTTTTATCATTTTGTTCCAGACTCGATATGCGTAGAGCAGACAATATTTTTACATTGTATTTTACAATAGGTCTTATTTTCACTATTCGATTGATTACAGAAATGATCGTTAATCAAAATTCTATGTTAACGATGGACATGAAATTTATTTTACTTTATATGATAGCAGCTTGTCTTTGTTTGATTATTGTAATTTATTTATCAGTGACGATGAAATATATTATTGGAAAAATATTTAGTGGGGATGTATTAATTTCAAGTGTTTCTATGCTATTTACAATATATTTTATTGCAAAAGCATTTATGAAATTCGCATTAATGTTTATGAGTTAAATCCCAAGGAGAGTTAGAATCATTGTCAATATAACGGTACAATGAATACATCTATTGTTTTAAAAGTCTGTAAAAAATATTGTTGTTAATGCAAACGTACAATGATTTTCCCAGATACGACGTTTTAGAAGTCTGCAAAACAGAATCATTGTCAATGCATCGGACGGAATATTAATAGACGCATCTGTGTTTTAGAAGTCTGTAAAACAGGATCGTTGCCAATGGTCAAAATAAACAGACTATGTAAAAATAAGAATTTTATCGATACTGCTCGCAAAAGCGAGGGCTGCCGTGTGGCAGCAGATTAAAATGTGAAAGGAGAAAGTTTGTGATTAAGTATTATATCGTAATCGGAATTATTTATATGATTCCATATATGGTCATGATTGGAATAAGTTGTTTAAAAGATAAATTAGAAACAGACAGAAACTTCTACGGAAAAGATGTTGATCCAAAAGAAATAAAACTTATAAATGTAAGTTATGAAAAACTAAATTTTGTACTTATCTCAATCCAAATAAAAGAAATTCAATATTTTTACCCTATTTTACGATTGGAATATTGGGAATAATAATCAATTGGATGTTCAATCTAATTATTAAGTAATTTTAAAATATATGAAAGGAGATAAGAAGATATGCAATTTACAACACCAGATATGAGGGAAATAACCATTTCAGATAAATCAGAAGCATGTGATTTTATAAAGGATTCATGTAAAGAATGTAATAGGAAATATGAATGTACTGGGGAAAACGCAGCATTTTGTAATCATATGAAAAATATCCTTGTAGCAAAGTACGGAGCAGCAGAAGGGTGTTTAAAAGAATCCAGAATTAGGCATAGTATGGGAGTTGCAAACTTCTTATTTGCCTATGCGAAATCTCATGACTGGAGTAAGGAAGAGACAGAAGATCTTTATTTGACTGGCTTATTACATGATATAGGATATATCGACAATCCCAAAGGTACGGATCACGGAAGATTAGGTGCAGAAATCTTGAAGAGAAATGGACTTAATGCAGAAATTTGCGAATTAATTAGTTGTCATGGAAGATTTATAGAGAACCCAAGTAGAAAGCAAGCACTTTTATGGCTTGCAGATCTATGCGTGAATCGTGATGGAGACTATATCGGATATCAAAAAAGATATGAGAGTATCAAGGAAAGATATAAAAATGATCCAGAACGTTTATTTCAAGTTTATCGGATTTTAGAATACTTGCAAATACATTTTTCGGAATACAGATAAATGGTTTGTGTTTATTATGGATTCCAAAGGATAAACTGCCGTACTACGTATAGATAAGAGGTTTTAGAGCAGTGTTAAATATGTGGATTCCAAAGGACCAAAATATTTTGGCAGTGTGTAAAAATAAGAAAACATCGAAAAGAATCGCTATAGCGAAATCTGCTATGTGGCAGAAAATTGATAAAGATATGGTTTTACATCAATTTGATATTTCTGAAATTTTTGTTTTTTGGATAAATTGTAGTCCAAAACAAAATATCTTCTAAATAAGACATAATGTTTAGAAAAGGAGATAAAATATCACGAAAAAGAGATATAAAGTAAAAATAAGGAAAAATAGAAAGTGGAATACATTTTATAGGTTACAGATTAAGTAAAAATAAGATTTTGCCGAATATATTCATATAGATGAATCTGTTATGAAACAGAAAAAACAAAGGAATAGGAGGACAATAAGATGAGCAGAAGATTAAAAAAAATTGGCACCGCAATTTTTGATATTGTAGATTTCATAAATTTTAGATTACAAGAAACAAAAGGAAATTGTTGGATTGATCAGTTATATGACAAAGATTATTGGGGAAAAAATAATCAGTCAAAAGAAATAAACAACGAAATCAAAGAATATTTGAATAAAGGATATTCTATGGGATGTGCGGGTCGATACACACATGAACCGTTAGTAGACGTAAATGGAGAAATTGTTAAAATTCAGAATTATTTAGACCAGATGAAATTGCCATGGAATCTTTTATATCAAGACGATATTTTAGCAGTCCTTCATTATGGCTCATTCTGTTTTGTCACTCCAAAAGACTATATTACTTCAACATTATTTAAAAACTTAGATGATCAGTCCTTAATATCTTTAAAAGCAGGCAAGGGAGGAACAGCTCAAACAACGCTGCCGGCAATCTTTCAAAATGAAGATTTATGTAGAAACGATCTTACATCAATCATTGATACAAAAAAACAAGAGATTCAAAATAAACAGGATGAACTTAAAAATTTGCAAAAAGAAAAAGCAGCAGAGATTGAGCGAATGAAACAGGAGATTGAGGCTAAATATGCAGATACTATCTCACTAATAAATAAGAAAAAAGAAGAATTAGAATCAAAAAAAACAGAACTGGAAGGGCAATTATTTATATATGATACAGAGTTATATGCCATTCGTTGCTATTGGGGAGAAACTGTAACTTTTGTACCACTAAGAAAAGGAAAACATGCGGATGTTGAAGATCCTGTAGTCCTATATCAAAAAATCCGATTTTTGAATGAAGAATTGGGAAGATATGCAGCAATTTATGATTTTGACGGATCAAAATATAGTAAACATACATTTGAGGAATTATTAAAAATTCGAGATGATTTTATGAATATGTTTGCACCTGGTCCGAAATCCATCTCCTTAGTAAAAATCAGCAAGGATGGAACAATTTGCTGTCAGTCCGAAATCCGAAATAACATGTTATCAGAATATGAATTATTTCACGGAAACACAATAGCAATTCTGATCAGGGATGGAGAGAATCTTTATATTGGATGGACAGACGATGATAAAGTTCAGGTTAAAGATGAAAATATGTTTTTGAAGCCAGAGACAAAAGAGATTGCAAGTGAAGATGAAGAAAACATTCGCAATTCTCAAAAAGAAGAGATCGCCGGAAGATACTTTATTTTTGCGATATTACAGGGAATAGTTGATCAAGGGAAAATCTTAAAGCTTCCAAAGATAGGTTCTATTATGAAGTCAAATCCTTATGTAATCTATAGTATGGCAGATGGATGGTTAGAAGATGATCGGTTCGGAACACTAGAAGATATCCTAAAAAAAACAAATCATGAAGTTATGAAAAAGGGAGATACCGTTTTAACTTTAATGAGGATTACAAGAGATGATAACGGCTATGGATATGGATGGAGAGGTGGTGTCTGGAACAATAATCGTGGACGTGGAGAAGCTAATCGTACTCATGATGTATCATTGAAAGATTTCAAATTTTATAAGATAAATAAAGTGGATAAAACCGAATATTATGATGTATTTATGAGAAAATATCCTCTTGATATCGAGTTTGAAACCATTGAAACGCCAATTAGACCGAATATTACAAACATAGAACATGTTATCAAAAAGTCTACCTGTTTATGGGATGAAATGGAATTAGAAAAAAAAGAAATTCGAATATTAAATAATCGGCTTACTGGATTCACACTTTATGATGAGCATGATCCAACAATAAAACAGGTAATGGAGAGAGAAAATGCAGTATCAGATACAGAAGCATTAGAAAAATTTCTACCAAAAAACTATAGATTTGAGACAAAAGATGAAACATATTATGATCCCACAAGTAAGTCTATGAAAGGATATCATCAATCTTTGGATCATGTTGCAAATAGTGTTACAGAATACCAGTATTTTATTTCTGAACGTAAAAAATATACGGTAAATTCTACTGCAAATATGGAAATCAGGGAAGGAGAATACCTTGATATGACATATTTAAACAGTATTTTAATCCGATATGTGATTCGAACCAAAAAGGTTGGAAATGTATATATTGGTGGTACGAAGATTCAGTTTGCAGATATTATTCCGTATTTGAATAAGGCACTCGAATTTTTAGAAGAAAGAGAAAAGACAGAAGCAGCATTATTAAGACTGCATATGGATTTATATGAAAACTGGCAGGTAGATGTTTCAAGATGGAGATTAGAACATCATTACCATGAACTAACTGAAACAAGAGCAAAGAGATTTGCTAAAGAATTTGCAAGATAAGTTAATTGGACATCTCTTATGAACGTTAATGTTTATGACAAAAAATGTATCAAAATATTACAATAACTTCAATAATTTTATCAAAATAAGAAAAGTAGAAGTAAAAATATATTGAAACCGCTCGTCGTTACGAGATTTGCAAGGTCGCAAAAAGTAAACAATATAAAATATCATAAGAAAAGAGGAATGTTTGATGCATATTGTAGAATCAGGTAAAAGATATAGAATTTTTAATAATGCGATTACCACGTATGATCAATTACCACCAAAAACTTATCGGGTGGATTATGATCCAGATACAAGAACTTTTTCTTTGCTAGAAGCACACGATTTTGAGATTCCAGAAACAAAAATTTATGGTCAACATTTAGATAAAGTCAAGAAAGTGTTGAATGCCATGGATAAGATGAATCGAAATCTTGGAGTGATTTTAAGTGGAGATAAAGGAATTGGAAAGTCACTTTTTTCTAAGTGTTTAGGATTGAAAGCAAGAAAAAAAGGGATACCTGTTATATTGGTTAATGAATATAATGAGGGAATCGCAAACTTTCTTGAAGAAATTGAGCAAACAGTCATGATACTGTTTGATGAATACGATAAGATTTTTAACGATAAGAAATATAATTGTCAAGCAGAGATGCTATCTTTATTTGACGGAGTAAGTGCAGGAAAGAAACTGTTTGTGATTACATGTAATGAGATTCAAAGTTTAAGTCAATATTTGATAAATCGTCCTGGAAGATTTCATTATCATTTCAGATTTTTATATCCAACAGCAGATGAAATTCGTGCTTATATGGAAGATAAATTAGACAAGCAATATTATGATGAGATTGAAAATGTGATTGCGTTCAGTGTACGGATGAATCTTAACTACGACTGTTTACGGTCCATTGCTTTCGAACTAAATACTGGATCAAAATTTCAGGAAGCTATTAATGATCTTAATATTATAAGAATAGATGAGTATAAAGAGATAAAAATTGTTGTGGAATTCGAAAATCAAGCAACTTTGACTGGAGAAATAGGAGAGGACCAACTATATGATAAAACATTTACGGGGATGAGTGTATATCTTCCAGATAATATTCGCCCATCATCTTGTATTGGTGTTCGTGTTGGTGATCTTCCAATGGATTTTTCAGACAATTATATTGATAATGATAAAAGAATGTTAATGTTTCATATCACAAATCCAGAGCCAGAGTACGATAGAGATTATACACATGAAGTACCTGATGAAGAGAAAATAGAACAAGATAAGAAGATTACGGATATTTTAGACAAATTATATATTGGACAGAAAATCAAACGTATTTATGTAGCACAGAGTGATCAAAAGGATAAATTTAGGTTTTTCTAAGAATATTATTTAGATGATTGTAAGTATAATCACTGAAAATGGTCTATACGATTAAAGAAACGGAATTATTGTCAATGAATGAATTCGTAAGTTTGTCTAATGTTGTAGTTTTAGAAGACTGTAAAACAGAATCATTGTCAATGAAAGGCGGCAAACCACAGCTCTCTACTGCCGTTTTAGAAGACTGTAAAACAGAATCATCGTCAATGGTCAAATAAGCAGTCTGTGTAAAAATAAGAAAGCATCGAAATAATTCGCAAAGGCGAAATCTGCTGGTAGCAGAAAATTAATTAATCCTAATTAAAAATATAAGGAACGGAGGTGCTTATTATGGAAACAAAAAAAGAAATAGAGAAGATGATCGATGAATTATGTCAGTTAGATCAGGCAATTCAGGACGGAAGAAAAATTGAAAAGACAAGTCTTTGCAAAGAAGCAGCAGAAGTATTAAAAGCTATCTTTCATATTCAAGATCAAGAACATAAAACGATTATAAGAGATGAATCAAAGATTAAGACCAATGAAGTAGAAAAGAAAAGAAGCGGAAAATGGATCAAAACAATGAAACCATTAAAGAAGTTCTATGAAAAATATGGTGAAAGAGTGTATGTTACTGGATTTGGAGTCGGATATAGCACTGATATGCCATGTATATTAAAAATTGAGCAGGAATCTATTGATAAAGGTCTCGGAGATTATTTTGTTTACAAATATTTAGAACTGAACGATGGAAGTTGTATTGCACAGATAGATATTTCTTGCATTATCTTAAAAACATGGCCTAAAAAAATCAGTTGTGTAGATGTAACAAAAGAAGTTGATCAGATGTTAGAGAAGAATAGATGTTCTTGAAATAAGCTGACAAAAGAAAACAAGGAAAAGGACGTGATGTGACGTGAATGAATGCGAACTTGTAAAAAAAATCCTGAACCACATGAATGCAGAAGATTATAAAATCCTTATTAATAAAGTGTGGTTTCGTGGCTTTTGGGTTCCTGGAATCGCTAATCAGCGAAGTGATAAGAAATGGCGGCCAAAAGTCGAATTTATTAATAACGATGTTGTTTTAAATAGAAAAATCCGAAAAGGTGGAAAACATAATTATGAACTATTAATTGAAGCAATGATAAAAATGGCAGAGGATCGAAATGATGAGACATATTTGCTATACAACGTAGTGAGATGGATAACAGATCCAGATTCCCATGAAGAAATTGAAGAATACTTCAATCAATTAGAAAATAAACCAAAAGACGATACAAAAAATGATTCAGAAGAAATAAAAGATACTTCTGAAAAAGATGATGTAAATGTTCAGGATAATTTATTAAAAAAAGAAAATGAAAAGTTAAAAGCGGAAATAGATAATTGGAAAAATCGTGGAAAGAAATATAAAGAAAACATTCAGAATTTAAAAATTAAATGCAGTAACCTGGAACAAGAAAATAACAGAGTTAAGAAAGAAAATGGAAGATTGATCAGAGAAAATGAAAAAACAAAACAGGGAAAAGATACTGCAGTAAAAGAATATAATGACAGAATCATTGCATTAAGTGTTGAAAACAGCAAATTAAAAGAAAAAATAAGAGGAAAATATAAGCCTAAGAAGAACATTGTTTTATCAAAAACATCAGGAGTTTCAAATCCGAAAGTATTATGTGTTACAAAAAATCCGGCAGATGTTTTGATCAAAGGATATAATATCTATTTTCTAACGGATCTTGAAGAGTTAAATAAAAAGATTTATACAGAAACAGTGTTTGATCAAATCTGGTACATCAGAAGTGGGCTTACACATGCAGATTTAATCAAGGTTGCAGAAAAGTATGCTAACCAAAAAATATTACAGGCTAGGGACTGGAAAGCATTACAAAAGAAATTACAAGGAGGGGACAGGCTATGAATCAGGAAGATATGCAGATTATAGGGACACTGGCACTTGAAAAAGATACAAAAAGAAAAGGTGTGTTTATCAATACAAAGTCAGCAATACAGTATGTTGTTAAGTCAATGATGAGCGACTATAAATCAGATAAATTATTTACTGGATATATGAATTCATTTGAGAATGATCAGAAATTTGATGATGAATATCGTTCAGATGAAGAAAGGGTAGAAAAGTTCTGGGATCATATCTATGACAAATTGTTTATCTATAATTTCAAAGCAAATGATGGCGAATTTGAAAGAATGACAAAAGTTCATCTTGTTAATAAGCCAGTAAAATTTAATGAAGATGAATATTTTAAAGGAGTTCCGGTGTTTTCTGCTGCTACAGATGAGATCGTAAGAGAATGGGAACTGGAAAGTCAGTGGAGCTTATACAGAAACTATAATACATTAGATGAATTTTGTGATTGTATCAAAGCAAAACAGCCATTAGGAAGTACCTATGGATACGATGCAACAGAGAGTCAGCCATCATTTGTAATCTGGAAAAATCAGAATCAGAAATTGTATGTGATCGGGAAGATTGCAAATTGCCGATATAATTCGCAGCGAGGATTGATCTTAGAAAAAGAAGGACAGGAACTATTGAAAATTGATATCAGTGATCAGGCAGAAAAGATTGTCTATGATGTGGATGCTAATCCAACATTAGCTTTTGTTCCGGAAACGATTTATAAACAGATTGAAGATCAAATTTTGAAAGCAGAAGTTGAAAGAACAAAAAAATTAGAGGCAAAGAAAAAAGAACCAGTAACAAAACAGAATCAGGAAAAGGCAGAGAGTTTTACAGAGACAGTTAATGATGCTCAGGAAGAATTAAAAGAGGTTAATACAAAAGAATACAGTGATGAGTTACTAATTCAGATGATGGATTATCACAGTCAGAAGAGAAACTTGTTCTATAACATGAAAGATTTTGTCAATGTACATACAGCAATCAAGTGCAGCAATCTTGTAATTCTATCCGGACTTAGTGGTACTGGGAAATCTGCTTTAGTTGAAATTTATGCAAGGGCATTAGGAATCAGAAATAACCTGGAAGATGATCGATTACTGTTTGTTCCAGTGCGACCATCTTGGAATGATGATGCCGATCTGCTTGGATATGTTGATCTGGTTCATAATGTTTATCGTCCATCAGATACCGGATTCGTTGATTTTCTGGTCAATGCACAAAAGGAAGAAAATAAAGGAAAATTATTTATTGTCTGCTTTGATGAAATGAATCTTGCAAGAGTTGAACATTATTTCAGCCAGTTCTTATCATTATTAGAACGTCCAGAAAATCAGAGAGAACTACAATTATATGATAGTCAGTATGCCGGACAGTTATATAATTCAGCAACATATCCAAGCAAGATTATCATCGGGGATAATATCCGATTTATTGGAACAGTTAACATCGATGAATCTACATATCATTTTTCTGATAAGGTACTGGATCGTGCTAATGTAATTGAATTAGATGTTCTGGATTATTCGAAAGAATGGACAAAGAAGCAATATGCAAGTCTGATCACACCAACATGGTCTAAAGATGAATATGATGCGTTAATCAATAAAGATGTTGATATTAAAGCAGATAAGGTGCAAGAATTATTGTGGGAAATTCACCAGCTTTTACAGTCAGCCAGTGCTAAATATGGAGTCGGACCACGAATTGTAAAAGCTATTAAAATGTACATCAATAATCTTCCTAAGACAGAGATTAATGGATTTAATAAAGGTGTAGCATTAGATTATCAGATTGCACAGAGAATATTAACAAAGGTTCGCGGACCAGAAATTCAGATTGGGCGACTGCTGAATGGAAAAAGTAATACAGGATTTAATCAAATCTTTGATAAATATAGCGAGCTATCAGATTTTAAGAAATGTAGAAAAGTAATCAGCGAAAAACAAAAGGAGTTAGGGGCATATGGATATTGTATCTAGGACTCCATTTACCTTAAAACTTATCCAACGCTTTCCTGGTTATAAGGAAAGTGTTGGTTCTAAGTTCAGTATGAATGAACGTGATATATGGGAAAATGGATTTTATACTTTGGCAGCAGAAGAAAATGAGACATTAGAAGTATTATTTGATTCAGCAGATAAAAACGCAAGGTTATATCTGGAAGCATTGGATGTCATGCCATATGATGATAAGAACCTGTTTGAAGATGAAGAGGGACGGTTATATCGTACCGTATCACCAGAAAGCTTTTTATTATGTTCCAGCGACAGCACAACAGATACATTAAGGGTTGACTCTTTTAAAATGTCAATTTACTGCAATGAAAAATGGTATTATGGGGTGCTAAACATCCTGCCAAAAGCAATGTCTAAAAAAGAATGGAAAATGATGAAAGATGATCTGGAAAAAGAAGTTCGTGGACTAGCTCAGGACATTATTCAGAAAAATATTGGAATTGGTAATAAAAACATAAAAATTCCTCCACGAATTCTATATGATTTCATGATTCTGAAAAAGTATTCAAAACGTGTGATCATGGCTTTAATGAATATTGCTGAAAATCCAAAATGCGAGATTGTTACGGAATATGAAAATGTATCTTTACAGAAGAACAATGAACGTAATTTTGATGCAGCAACCATGAGAAGATACGCAACAAGATCTGGATGCGATGCCAGATGGAAGATTCCAGTCAAAAGGACATGTTATGACATTCAGGAAAATCGCTTATTAAAAAATATGCTCCAGGAATACGATGATAAACTGGTAGAATTTATTGCTATTCTTGATAATGCGGAATCTTTTAATATGGAAGAAGAAAGTAACAAAGAAATGCTTTTAGAATTTCGAGAAACAGCAGAAAAATTAAAAAAGGTAACTGCAATCTTAAAAGCTCAGGAATGGTTTGGAAAAGTTGGAAAACTATCCGGACCTTATATTCCACATTCATTTATTCTTGATACACGCTACAATACCATTTATCAGATGCATATGGAATTAAAGCAGAATGAAGTACAGATTCATTTGAATCCAGAATTTGATTATACATGGAAGAGAAGCAGCTATCTGTATGAAATGTGGTGTTTTTTCAAAGTATGTCATTTTTGCTTTGAAAAATTAGATCTGGAATATTCTGATTGGAATTTTGATCTAAAAGGTGAAGTATTTTTTCCGTTTTTAAAAGAAGGTACTATGGTCCGCTTTTCAAACCCGGTAATCAGGGTTGATGTGGTTTATGATCAATGTTTGCCATTAGAGAAAGAAGCTACGGATATCAATCACCCATTATACATTGCAAAGCAGCATGGGGATCGCAGGAATCATAACCGCCCGGATATTGTACTTAATGTATATGACAATGAGCGAAATGTTTATCTTGGCAGTATTATTCTGGAATGTAAATACAGAAAACTTCATTCATTTTGGAGTGAGGATTCCACACGATCAAGTAGAGGACAGTTAGAAGCTTATTATAATAATGCAAGATCTTCTCATTTATTAGCAGGATTAGGAGAGTCATTTAACATCAGGCCGATTAGTAAAGTATTGGCATTATCTCCGGATGATCGGGCAGATGGACTAGAACAGGAAGACTTTGGAATTGAAATTAAGACCTTTAAGCCAACAGAAGATGGACGAGAAGAACATATCAATCAATGGATTTTTGAAGAAATAGTTAATTTGGAGAAACGATATGATAAATTTTGGAGAATCATATGGCCAGATGAACAGGCGGAGGTGCATTTCGTATGAAAGAAAAAGAATTTGAAAGACGATTAGATAAAAAGATTCAAGATCATGCGAAAATCATGTCGGATGAAAAACGGAAAAAGATACATACAGATTATGCCAAGAACCATAGTCAAAATGAACTATTTGCTGTGTGTATCAAGGAAATGAGCGAATTAACGAAACATTTAACAAAGATCATGCGAGGAAAAGAGTCAATGAGAAATAATGCAGGATGCATTGAGGAAATGGCAGATGTTTAAATTTGTTTGAATACACTGCAATTATATTTGGACCTTTCTGAATCTGATTTCAATTATGCAATCGATGTTAAGCTTGAGAGATATAAAGGTAGGAAGTGATCTGATGAGTAAAGATAAAAAAGAAAAGAAACGAAAAAAACGAATGAAAAAAGTCATAGCATACATTTAATCTACACACTTATCGGAATTCCTATTGGGATAATTTCTTTTCTTTTTATTGCATGATTAAAAACAAAAGACAGGAGGAAATAAAATTGTTAAAAATCATAGGAAAATTTTTTATATGGATGTTAATCCTTGATATTTTTACGGTCAATCTGTATCTTTTTAAATGCAGTTACAAAATGAAAAAACGAACATCAAAACGAATTTATTCAATTCAGTCATTCGTTATTTTGTGCAATTTCATAATTTGTTCTTTCTTAGTTTTTGAATATTTGGGCGAAATTTATTTCTTTAATGGTGTGTTTAAGAGAATACAAGATACAGCATTGATAATTACAGTAGCCATGACATTTGTAGAAGGAGTTGTATTATTTATAACGATTCTATGTACTAATAACTCCACACGGGTAATATCACAGGGTAATATAAATACAGATCAAAAAGTTGCTTGGATTTTAAAAGGAATCATAATTTCTGCAGTAGCAACAATGAGTCTTATTAGTATGAGTCCATATACAATAGGAAATTACATTGACAGTAAAAGAGATGTATGGGAAACAGATCGTAATTTTTACACTAATAAGATAAAGTTATCAGATATTAAAATTAAGGACAATTCATCAATAGGTGTCGAATGTTCTTTTGAGAAAATAAAGATACAAAAAAATAAGAATGAAACATTTTACTACATAATAAAAAATGGAAGCATATTTTTCATTAGTGAAAATGATTATAAAAAATTTCAGGAAGATCATCGGAAAAAAGTCACAATGTATGAGAAAAGGTGTGTATATTCTTATAAGTCTGATAAAGGAAAAATTTACGCGGAAATGATGGACAAGCAGTTATCTTTTACTGAAAAAAAGTTTTCTAATGAAGAATTAGCGGTTATTAAACAAGCTATCTGGAAGAATTGTCATAATAAAATTTTTGTCAATGAATGCGATAATGGCACGTCAGGATATGATAGAGACGGTAGAACAGTATATACAACTATACATATTTTGATAAAAAATACTTGCTTATTGGGAAAGATTGATGGCAGAAGTTTGATTAAGCCTGGAAGGTATGATCGTTTATATCCAGATTCTGAAATGTATGTACGTGAGAAAAACGTAAAATATGGTATAAAAGACAAGATAATGAATTATTCGGCAGCGGTATATTATAACAAGGAAGGGGAAAAAGTACATTTTGTCTTAGATGTAATATTTTATTTAATTTCGGCTTTTTACTTCGGATATTCATTAATGAATGATATTGATGAAACAATACAAAACAAAAGAAAGGAAGAAAAATGCAAAAACGGGTAAAATATATGCTGATCATCTTGTTGTTACTTCCATTGATTACGATGATAGTAATTAATCTCAACAGAGACAAGTTAGAAAATGATCGTAATTTTTACGGAAAAGAATGTTCAGTAGATCAATTAAAAGTAACTAAAAATGGATATGAGAAATATGAATGTAATGTCAAAAACATTACGAAAAAGAAGGAATTAGGAAAAATAAAGTATGACTATGCAGATAATGTTACACAATTTGAATTAACAGCTGCAGAATATGAAAAATACGCAAAAGGAGTGGATGTTTTTTATATATACACTCCAGAATGTGAGCTAAAATACAAATCAAACAATGGAATTTTAACTGCTGCTTTTTCAGGAAAAGAAGAATATCTGTATCCGCATAGATTTACAGAAAATGAAATGGAAGGATTTAAGAATGTAGTAATAGAAAACAGTAAAGATAAGATATTTGCAACATATGCTTTTGAAGCTCCTTTTGGAGCTGGTCAAACATCTGAGGGTATGCCAAAATATCAGGACAAAAAAGGACGAAAATTAACTTCCGATTTTTCAGTTTCCTTAAAGTCTGCTGATGGATTTATCGAAGGAGAAAGCATAATTAAATCAGGGAAATATGATCAATTATTTGAAGATAAAGATTTTTATCAAAAAAGTACAACAAAAATGACTGGATTAGTAGACAAGTTCTTACTTTTTTCAGCTCGGTTGAATAAAAATTATCCAGATAGTGATGTGAATTCGTATTTTGCAATCTTATTTTCCATTTTGTTTGGATATGTATATTGTTTCAAAAAACGTGATATTGGTTTAATAGCATATGCTATTTTAGCACTATATTGTATGTTAACAGAATTTGACAGCCCAACAACACACGTAATAATTTTTGGAGCTTTTGCTATGGCATTATTATGGAATTCGAGATCAGAAGAGGCAGAGGAAGGAGAAGAAAATGCAGAAAAATAGCAACGCAGCGATATTTGCAATCCGTCCAGAGTATGCAAAAAGCATTCTGGACGGAACAAAAAAATATGAATACCGAAAAGTGGCTTGCAAAAAGCCAATCGAGAAAATGTTAATTTATGCAACCGCTCCCATAATGCAGGTTGTTGGAGAAGCTGATATTAGAGAGGTTCTAGTTGATGATCCGGAAGAAATCTGGAATCGAACAAATGAGTTTTCAGGAATTACTAAGGATTTTTTTGATACATATTATAAGGGTAGAAATAAAGCTGTGGCATACAAAGTAGAGAATGTAAAAAAGTACATACAACCTAAAACATTAGAGGATTTTGGAGTTAGTCATGCTCCGCAATCGTTTGTGTATGTATGATAATTAAGAAAGGTATGGTCTGATTGATTAAAGAGAATAATATCAAAGAATATGAAGAGATAAAAGAAAAAACTAAAATTCGAACTTCATTGGAGATAGCTGCATGTTTGTTGTGCAGCAAGGTAGCAACACCTGCTTTTATTTCTAATATGGTAGATTTAGATGAGTTAGATATTGAAACATTAGTTGACATTGAAAGGAAGGGTCATATTGATGATTCTGATTACGAAATGCTGACAAACAACATTTATAATGCAATCTTAAATAAAGATAGTGAAGATGATTCCAAGATACCACAAATAAATCCAGTGAATTACCCCTCCCATGCGGTACAGTAGTTCCTATGGAAGTGGCTTCTAACAG
>OLNS01000913.1_pt1 | contig 24700 bp, 18 predicted proteins | sample 1673031 | NCBI WGS metagenome assembly OLNS01 (sample SAMEA3136748, study PRJEB25190) | human gut metagenome | biome: human gut; feature: human-associated habitat; material: faeces | place: Austria | collected 2013
GAAGTCGTAACAAGGTATCCCTACGGGAACGTGGGGATGGATCACCTCCTTTCTAGGGAGAGAAAGTTGTGCTTTCTTGTTTGGTTTTGAATGTCTTAGACATTCAAGAGGACATTGAAAACTGGATAGTAGTAAAAAAAATTGCGAAAACGATAAAGAAGAGATTAGACATTAAAGAAAAGGTCTAGTACGAAAAGTCGAAAGTAACTAAGATTTTACAGCAAGTGTAAACGAAAAAAAGTTCAAGCAAGCAAACCTAGAAGGTAAAGCAAGAAAGGGCGTATGGGGAATGCCTAGGCACACTCCGGCGAAGAAGGACGCAGCAAACAGCGAAATGCGACGGTGAGCGGTAAGCACGTGAAGAGCCGTCGATATCCGAATGGGGGAACCCACACGGAGTCATATCCGTGTATCACATGTCGAATACATAGACATGATGAGGCGAGACGCAGGGAACTGAAACATCTAAGTACCTGCAGGAAGAGAAAATAAGAATGATTTTCTGAGTAGCGGCGAGCGAAAGGGAAAGAGCCCAAACCGATTTTAGGATCGGGGTAGTAGGATCATCGAGAAATCTGACAGAGGATCATAGAGGAATCACATGGGAAGGTGAGCGAGAGAGGGTGAGAGCCCCGTACTCGAAATGAGAGACTGGAGAGAGATGACACCTGAGTAGGGCGGGACACGAGAAATCCTGTCTGAATCAGCCGGGACCATCCGGCAAGGCTAAATACGAGAGAGTGACCGATAGTGAACCAGTACCGTGAGGGAAAGGTGAAAAGAACCCCGGGAGGGGAGTGAAAGAGAACCTGAAACCATATGCCTACAAGAAGTCAGAGCCCGTTAAAGGGTGATGGCGTGCCTTTTGTAGAATGAACCGGCGAGTTACTGTATGGAGCGAGGTTAAGCAGGATATGCGGAGCCGAAGCGAAAGCGAGTCTTAAGAGGGCGAGAGTTGCATGCAGTAGACCCGAAACCGGGTGATCTAGCCATGACCAGGTTGAAGTTGGGGTAAAACCCGATGGAGGACCGAACCGACCCCCGTTGAAACGTTGGCGGATGAGTTGTGGCTAGGGGTGAAATTCCAATCGAACCCGGAGATAGCTGGTTCTCCCCGAAATAGCTTTAGGGCTAGCGTCGAGGTAAGTTGCGTGAAGGTAGAGCACTGAATATGTGATGGCCCCATCTCGGGGTACTGAGCATAATCAAACTGCGAATGTCACGCCAACATGCTCGGCAGTCAGACAGCGGGTGATAAGGTCCGTTGTCAAGAGGGAAACAGCCCAGACCATCAGCTAAGGTCCCAAAATGTATGCTAAGTGGAAAAGGATGTGGAGATGTACAGACAACTAGGAGGTTGGCTCAGAAGCAGCCATCCTTTAAAGAGTGCGTAACAGCTCACTAGTCGAATGACTCTGCGCCGATAATTTACCGGGGCTAAGCATACTACCGAAGCTATGGATCCCAAGGGATGGTAGGGGAGCGTTCCATGAACGGAGAAGTACGACCGAAAGGACGTGTGGAGATCATGGAAGAGAGAATGCCGGTGTGAGTAGCGGAACGTGGGTGAGAATCCCACGCACCGAAAACCCAAGGTTTCCAGAGGAAGGTTCGTCCGCTCTGGGTAAGTCGGGACCTAAGGCGAGGCCGAAAGGCGTAGTCGATGGACAACAGGTAGAGATTCCTGTACCCGTATATATGTGAAGGAATGACGGAGAGAGGAAGCTGCAGCCAGCGGCTGGAAGAGCTGGTGCAAGCGAGATATCGGGATGGCAGGCAAATCCACCATCCGAAACGAGAAGGCGTGAAGCGTACGGAAAGCTACGGCGAGTACGGAAGGCAGTGGAGGAACTTCCAAGAAAAGTTTCTAACGTTAAGTATATATGGCCCGTACCGAAAATGGACACACATGGGTGAGGAGAGAATCCTAAGGTGAGCGAGAGAACTATAGCTAAGGAACTCTGCAAAATGACTCCGTAACTTAGGGAGAAGGAGTGCTCATAGAGATATGAGCCGCAGTGAAACGGCCCAAGCGACTGTTTACCAAAAACACAGCTCTCTGCTAAGCCGCAAGGCGAAGTATAGGGGGTGACGCCTGCCCGGTGCTGGAAGGTTAAGGGGAGGGGTTAACGCAAGTGAAGCCCTGAACTGAAGCCCCAGTAAACGGCGGCCGTAACTATAACGGTCCTAAGGTAGCGAAATTCCTTGTCAGGTAAGTTCTGACCCGCACGAAAGGCGTAACGATTTGGGCGCTGTCTCAGCTGTAGACTCGGTGAAGTCTTAGTACCTGTGAAGATGCAGGTTACCCGCGACTAGACGGAAAGACCCCATGGAGCTTCACTGCAGGTTGATATTGGGATTTGATGCAGCATGTACAGGATAGGTAGGAGGCAAAGAGATGGATACGCCAGTATTCAAGGAGCCGCTGTTGGGATACTACCCCTGTTGTATTGGATTTCTAACCGGACGACGTAGAGCCGTTGACGGGACAGTGTCAGTCGGGCAGTTTGACTGGGGCGGTCGCCTCCCAAAGAGTAACGGAGGCGCCCAAAGATACCCTCAGCTTGGATGGAAACCAAGCGCAGAGTGCAAAGGCAAAAGGGTGTTTGACTGCGAGACCCACAAGTCGAGCAGGGACGAAAGTCGGGCTTAGTGATCCGGCGGTGCTGAATGGAAAGGCCGTCGCTCAACGGATAAAAGCTACCCTGGGGATAACAGGCTGATCTCCCCCAAGAGTTCACATCGACGGGGAGGTTTGGCACCTCGATGTCGGCTCATCGCATCCTGGAGCTGAAGTCGGTTCCAAGGGTTGGGCTGTTCGCCCATTAAAGCGGTACGCGAGCTGGGTTCAGAACGTCGTGAGACAGTTCGGTCCCTATCTGTCGTGGGCGCAGGAAATTTGAGAAGAGCTGTCCTCAGTACGAGAGGACCGGGATGGACGCATCAATGGTGGACCAGTTGTCACGCCAGTGGCATAGCTGGGTAGCTAAATGCGGAAGGGATAAACGCTGAAGGCATCTAAGTGTGAAACCCACTTCAAGATGAGATTTCCCATTGCGCAAGCAAGTAAGACCCCTTAAAGACGATAAGGTAGATAGGTCAGGAGTGTAAGCATGGTGACATGTTAAGCGGACTGATACTAATAGGTCGAGGGCTTGACCGAAAAGGCAAGCGAGCTTGAAAGAAGAAAAACTACTGTCTGGTTTTGAGTGTCCTGAAGACACTTGACAAGAAGAATCTGGTAATGATAGCATGATGGACACACCTGTACCCATTCCGAACACAGAAGTTAAGCATCATCGCGGCGAAGATAGTACATTGTGCGAAAATAGCTCGTTGCCAGTTCCTTCTTTTTTTTGTTTTTACATGATCCTTGACAGGTCATACTATTGTGGTATGGCTTTTTTTCTGATATGCTTTATTGCATCATATAAAATAAAGAGAATTTTGAGTTTCTATTATTTGATGTTTATAAACTTTCTGAAATTATTGTAAGCGTCAAATGGTGAGCGCTAGTTTACAATAAAATAATTTAATACAATATAGGTACATTCTTAGTGCGGAGGAGGTGTACCTTTTTATGAGGACAAATGAAGAATGGAAAGCAATCTTTGCAGATCATGAAGCTAGTGGGATGACAGTCAAAGAGTATTGTAAAGAACACAACATTGGTGTGGCATCATTTTATAAGTACAAAAAACTTATAATGCAAAGTGATGAATTGTTTAACCAAGTAACTGTTATTGATGAAGAACCAGTATCTACTATGATTGAATTTCAAATTGATGGTCATACAATTAACTGCGATATTAAATATCTTCATCTTATTGTGAGTGCTTTATGATTATTAACGCTTCAGAAATTAAAAACATTTATGTCTCTAATCGCTATATAGATATGAGAAAATCCATTGATGGCTTATCCATTATTGTTGTCAGTCAGTTTAATTTAAATGTTTTAGATCACAGTTTGTTTATCTTCACCAATAAAAACAGAACAAGAATCAAGATGCTTTATTATGAATCGAATGGTTTTTGGTTATTTACCAGAAGACTTGAGCACGGGAGATTTAAGATAAAAGAATTAGAAGAAACAGGTGTTTGCATCATTACTTCATCGCAACTAAATTGGTTGATTGAAGGACTAGAATTTGACCGATTAGATGTCTCTAATCCAATACCAAATCGTGTCATTATATGATAATTTATGGTATAATAATAGGCGTTGGTGGTGATAAAAAATGGTACAAAATAACAGTGAAATCGCACAATTAAAGAAACAAATCGAAGCTCAACAAGCGATTATCGAATCCTTAAAAGCTGAGTTAAATTGGAAAGATGAGCAAATTGCACTTTTCAAAAAAACGCTTTTTGGAAAGAAAACTGAACGTACCATCATTAGCGATCAACTTGAATTAAATCTATTTAACGAAGCTGAAACTTATTCTACTCCACTCAAAACAGAACCTAGTTTAAATTATGATACCCAAAAAGTCAGAGAACACGAAAGAAAAAACGTAGTAGAAATATAGATGATTTAGAAGTGACAAAAGTTCTTTTAGACTTAGCGGAAGAAGATAAGTTTGATCCGATTACTGGAGAATCATTACGTTTTATTGGATCAAATTTCAGAAAAGAACTAGTGCACCATAAAGAATATTATGAAGTAATTGAATATGAACAAAAAGTATACGCAAAAAAAGATGAAGAAGGTAACGAAGAATTAGTAAAAAAAGCAATGCCAACTGCTGTAATACCAGGAAGCTTTGCAACACCATCATTACTTGCATCAATCATTGATAAGAAGTTTACTCAATCATTACCTTTATATCGTCAAGAGCAGTCCCTAGAAAGAAATGGAATCACCTTATCTAGACAAACGATGGCCAATTGGATGATTAAACTTCATGATTTGTATTTTGATGTTTTCGTTGAACACATGCATAAACAACTTTTAAAATCAGAATACCTCAACGTCGATGAAACCACATTAGAAGTTTTAGAACTATTAAAAACAGAAGGCAGACAAAACTGCTACATGTGGCTATACAAGACCGGAAGAAGCGAAGATAAGCAAATGGCTATTTATCGATTCGAAAACGACAGAAAACATGAGCGAGTTAAGAATTATCTTAACGGATATACAAATGTCGTTCAAAGTGATGGATATGCAGCGTATCAAAATCTTGAAAGCGTAACTAATATGGGATGTTTTGCCCATTTAAGAAGAGGATTCGTAGAAGCTATTGAAGCAGCACCTAAAGGAACTGATGTGAAGAACTCGGTGACGCAACGACTAGTAAACTTATTAGATGAATTATTTAGATTAGAAAAAGTTTACAATAAAAAATACAAGAATGATTACGATCAAATCTTGAAAGCAAGATTAAAAGATTCGTTGCCGGTATATAATGAATTTTATGAAAAAGTAAAAGAGATTTACCCATATGCAGTTAAGAAAACACATCTGTATGAATCCTTAACTTATGCCATCAATAATGAAAAGTATTTAAGTTATTTCTTAGAAGATGGACGTGTTGAATTAAGTAATAACGTTGCGGAGCGCTGCATCAAAGACTTCGTTATTGGAAGATCGAACTTCTTATTCAGTAATAGTGTGCTAGGAGCACAAGCTAGTGGTAGTGCATATTCAATAGTAGTCAGTGCAAAACTAAATAATCTAAAACCATATGATTATATTGAATATATTCTAAACCAAATGAAGGGGCAAAAGTTAACCGATGAGTTATTGGAAGCAATAATGCCATGGTCAACAACGTTACCAAAAGAATTGTATAAAAAATGACGAAAGGCATATTAATTATGTCCTTTTCGTCATGTATCACAGTTAGGATTAATGCCTAACTGCTTTTTTATTTTACGCTTGAGATTTGACGCTTACTTTTTTTATTCATAAAAATGTTTTAATCGACAAGTCAAGTTAAATAAAAATAAATTTTTTTAAAGAAAAAGTAAACTGTTTTTAAACTTTAGTAAAGAATAATTAAGTGTTTTTTAAGTCTATTGTAAATCTTTTTTCTAAGTGTTAATGTGTAGCTGTCGAAAAAATAGGAGACAGGAGAGAGACAAAGATATGAAGAAAAATAAATTAATGAAAGTTTCGATGGCTGCACTTGCAGTAGCAATGGGAATTGGTTATTTAAGACCAACAGTATTAGTTACGCCAGTACATGCCGAAGAACAGACAGTAAGTACTACAAGTACAGCTGCTACAAGCCAAACACTTATTGATGGAAACACAAAATGGAAGTATTTGGATACAAATGAAGATCCAGGAACAAGTGAAGACTTACAATCTTGGACAAAAGCCATTTATAATGATTCCTCATGGAAAGAAGGAGCAGGATCATTTGGGGCTAAAAGTGGAAAAATTGCAGATCTAGGTGGTGGATATACTCCAAAAGTTCTTTTAAACCAATATCAAGATAATGGGGATAATATTCCTGCTTATTTCTTTAGAACTAAAGTAAATATTGAAAACCTAAATGATATTAAATCTTTAACTGGGAAGATTGTATATGATGATCATGCAATTATTTACATTAATGGTGTTGAAGTTTATGATTCTGCTTCATCTGTAGAAGCTGATAATTCAACAAATATGTATTATAGTAGTAGTGCTCATCAAGATGCTCCAGGAGTACAAGAATTTGATATTTCTGGTGATACATTATCTAATTTAATAGGTAATGAAATTTTAACACAAGGTGAAAACGTCATAGCAATTGAATTACATAACGATAGATCAAGTAGTTCTGACATTTACTTAGCTGTAGATAATTTAACAGCTAATTATACTGAAGTGGAAGAAGAAACTTCACAAAATGATGTTATTTTAACAGTTGGAAGTGATGAAACTAAAAGAAATCTTACATGGTATGCTGATGTAAATGAAGCAGGAACAGTGCAAGTAGCAAAAGCAGGTAATACAGATGGATTCCCAAAAAAATATCAAGAATTTAATGCGACTTCTACAGCAGCAAATGATGAAGGTTTCTATACAAATCAAGCTACTATCACAGGATTAGAAGCTAATACAAAATATGTATATAGATTAGTTAATGGAGAAACAGTAAGTGAAACTTATAGCTTTGAAACAGGTTCAACTAAAGATTTCACATTTGCGTTAGTCGGGGATCCTCAAATTGGTGCAAGTGGAAATTCGACATCAGATACAGAAAACTGGGGATTAACAGTTGATTATATTGTCAATACATTAGATCCTGATTTTCTTTTATCAGCAGGTGACCAGGTCAATACAGCAAGCAGTGAATCACAATATGAAGGTTACTTGAATGAAAAGCTTGCATCTCTTGCAAGTGCAACAACAATAGGTAACCATGACAGTGGTTCTGATGCTTATGCTGAACACTATAATCTTCCAAATGAAAGTACAACATATGGAACAACTACAGCAGGTGGAGACTACTATTTCGTATATAATAATACTTTGTTTATAGGTATTAACTCAAATGATCAGTCTACAGCTGAACATAAAGAATTTATTCAACAGGCAATCAATGCAAATCCAGATGTGACTTGGAAAACAGTATTCTTCCATCATTCAGTTTATTCAACTGCAAGTCATTGGAATAATTCTGATATTGTTGATAGAAGAAATGAATTACCAGTTATATTTGATGAGTTAGATATAGATGTTGTATTAATGGGGCATGATCATGTATATACAAGAAGTAAAATTATGAATGTAGGAACTCCAACGGATCAAGGTTCAGAAAATGAAGTATATAATCCTGATGGAATCTTATATTTAACTGCAAACTCTGCAAGTGGAAGCAAATATTATAACTTACAAGACGGTGCCATTGAAGCAGGATATGCAGCTAAATATGATCAGTCAAAACGTAGAACAGCTACAGAAGTAACAGTCACTGAAAATTCTTATACACTAACTACATATTTTGCAGATGACAATACTTTACTTGATACTTATACAATCTATAAAACAAATAAAACAGAATTAGAAACAGTAATCAAAAGCTGTGACACAATTTTTGAAAGCAATGCTGTATACATAGATAATAGTTGGAGTGAGTTTGAAAAAGCATATAGAGACGCTAGTACTGTATTTGCTAATGAGGAAGCAAAACAAGAAGAAATTGACGATGCTTGTAAAGCTTTAAATGATGCAATAGCAAAACTTGTAATCGTAGATAAAACAAAATTAGAAGCTTTAATTAACCAAAAAGAAGAGCTAACATTGGCTGATTATACAACAGATAGCTGGTCTGTATTAGAGGATGCATATGCATCAGCAAGAACTGTATATGCTGATATTAATGCTGAGCAAGATGCTATTGATAGTGCAGTAGAATCACTTGAAAATGCATTAGCATCACTTGTAAAGGTTGAAGTTAAAGATGATGAAAGTGTTGAAATAGATAAAGATGTTGAAACTAATACAGGTACAGATGTTGAAACTAATACAAGCACAGATGTAGAAACTAATACTGGTACTGATGAAAAAGCAAGCTCTGCTGTAGAAACAGGAGATGCAACTAATGTAGCAGCTATGGGATTAATGATGGTTGCAGCAGCAGGAACAGCATTAATCGCAAGCAAAAAGAAAAAAGAATCAGAAGTGAAATAATAAATGAAAAAGAAAGTAAGAGATAATATTGTAGTAATTACATTAATATCTCTTACCTTGATTTTTACCCTATGTTTCCAGGCTTTTGGAATGAAAGAATATTCTAGATATAGCACAGATACCCTCCACTACGAAAGAGGAAAAGTAGTGGAGGTTTCTGAGCAAGAAATAGAATATGATGAAGGTCTTGGAATCTATCTTGGTAAACAGATTCTTCAAGTGGAAATGTTAGAGGGTGAAGAAAAAGGTGAGGTTATTGAGGTTACTAATTATTTAACGAATACTCATAGTGTTTATGCCAAAATAAATACAACACTTATTATAAATGCTGATAGACCAGAAGTATCAGATTCATACTACACTGTATATAATTATGATAGAACATTACCAACTTTGAGTAGTGTAGTTATAATGATGTTAGCAATATTTGCGATAGGTGGAGGTAAAGGAATTAAAGCTATAGCAGGCCTTGGATATTCTATGTTTTTGATTATATATCTAGTTCTTCCGGCAGTTTTCTCAGGATATTCACCTATTTGCATGAGTATCTTATGTGCAGCTCTATCTACAGCAGTAACATTATTACTTCTTAATGGCCAAAGTAAAAAAACTTCAGCCGCTATTTTATCAACAATGGCAGGGTTGTTATGTGCTTTAATTTTATTTATGATCATGTCTTCATTATTACATATTAATGGATCTAGTGCATCGGAAGCAGAAGGATTAATTCTCATTCAACAAAGTACAGGTCTCAAAATTAAAGATGTTTTATTTGCAGGAGTATTGATTTCATCACTTGGAGCTATTATGGATGTTGGTATGTCAATTGTATCTTCATTATATGAGGTATATTATCATAATCCACATCTTACTGAAAAAGATTTATTTAAATCAGGTATTGAAATAGGAAAAGATATGATTGGAACAATGACAAATACATTGATTCTTGCATTTACAGGTAGTGCGTTTGTAACACTTTTAGTATTTATATCTTATCAGGTACAATTCAATCAGTTATTTAATTCTAATTATCTAGCTATTGAAATTGCTCAAGGAATTTGTGGAACATTTGGAATTGTGTTAACAGTTCCAGCAGCTTCTCTAATAACTTCAATATTTTTGACAAGAAAAACATTAAAAAAGAATTAAGATAGATTGTGTTGTTAAACAATCTATCTTTTTCATTGTTAAATGATCATTTAAAACTTTGTTTATGTATAAATGATATTTGAGTGAGAATTGAAAAATCTCAGCCTTAGGCTGAGATTTTTTGGAAAATTTCTTTTTATTATATTTTTTAATTAACCATCAGATACAGGTAGAGAAATAAGATTCTGATAGATTCAGAACTGTTATTATTGCTTTTTTAGGACATGGACTTGAATTAAGAATATACTTTCTTATCTTATTTAGAATATTTGAACCTGTATATCGGTGATTGAATCTCCACTCCTGCTCATTAAGAAATAATGGAAGATCTCTCTTTGTTACACCATGATATATGCCTACAATATTGTTTTTGATATCTCCAATGACAATATTAAGCCATTTCAGTCGTAAGCGTCAAATGGTGAGCGCTAGTTTACAATAAAATAATTTAATACAATATAGGTACATTCTTAGTGCGGAGGAGGTGTACCTTTTTATGAGGACAAATGAAGAATGGAAAGCAATCTTTGCAGATCATGAAGCTAGTGGGATGACAGTCAAAGAGTATTGTAAAGAACACAACATTGGTGTGGCATCATTTTATAAGTACAAAAAACTTATAATGCAAAGTGATGAATTGTTTAACCAAGTAACTGTTATTGATGAAGAACCAGTATCTACTATGATTGAATTTCAAATTGATGGTCATACAATTAACTGCGATATTAAATATCTTCATCTTATTGTGAGTGCTTTATGATTATTAACGCTTCAGAAATTAAAAACATTTATGTCTCTAATCGCTATATAGATATGAGAAAATCCATTGATGGCTTATCCATTATTGTTGTCAGTCAGTTTAATTTAAATGTTTTAGATCACAGTTTGTTTATCTTCACCAATAAAAACAGAACAAGAATCAAGATGCTTTATTATGAATCGAATGGTTTTTGGTTATTTACCAGAAGACTTGAGCACGGGAGATTTAAGATAAAAGAATTAGAAGAAACAGGTGTTTGCATCATTACTTCATCGCAACTAAATTGGTTGATTGAAGGACTAGAATTTGACCGATTAGATGTCTCTAATCCAATACCAAATCGTGTCATTATATGATAATTTATGGTATAATAATAGGCGTTGGTGGTGATAAAAAATGGTACAAAATAACAGTGAAATCGCACAATTAAAGAAACAAATCGAAGCTCAACAAGCGATTATCGAATCCTTAAAAGCTGAGTTAAATTGGAAAGATGAGCAAATTGCACTTTTCAAAAAAACGCTTTTTGGAAAGAAAACTGAACGTACCATCATTAGCGATCAACTTGAATTAAATCTATTTAACGAAGCTGAAACTTATTCTACTCCACTCAAAACAGAACCTAGTTTAAATTATGATACCCAAAAAGTCAGAGAACACGAAAGAAAAAACGTAGTAGAAATATAGATGATTTAGAAGTGACAAAAGTTCTTTTAGACTTAGCGGAAGAAGATAAGTTTGATCCGATTACTGGAGAATCATTACGTTTTATTGGATCAAATTTCAGAAAAGAACTAGTGCACCATAAAGAATATTATGAAGTAATTGAATATGAACAAAAAGTATACGCAAAAAAAGATGAAGAAGGTAACGAAGAATTAGTAAAAAAAGCAATGCCAACTGCTGTAATACCAGGAAGCTTTGCAACACCATCATTACTTGCATCAATCATTGATAAGAAGTTTACTCAATCATTACCTTTATATCGTCAAGAGCAGTCCCTAGAAAGAAATGGAATCACCTTATCTAGACAAACGATGGCCAATTGGATGATTAAACTTCATGATTTGTATTTTGATGTTTTCGTTGAACACATGCATAAACAACTTTTAAAATCAGAATACCTCAACGTCGATGAAACCACATTAGAAGTTTTAGAACTATTAAAAACAGAAGGCAGACAAAACTGCTACATGTGGCTATACAAGACCGGAAGAAGCGAAGATAAGCAAATGGCTATTTATCGATTCGAAAACGACAGAAAACATGAGCGAGTTAAGAATTATCTTAACGGATATACAAATGTCGTTCAAAGTGATGGATATGCAGCGTATCAAAATCTTGAAAGCGTAACTAATATGGGATGTTTTGCCCATTTAAGAAGAGGATTCGTAGAAGCTATTGAAGCAGCACCTAAAGGAACTGATGTGAAGAACTCGGTGACGCAACGACTAGTAAACTTATTAGATGAATTATTTAGATTAGAAAAAGTTTACAATAAAAAATACAAGAATGATTACGATCAAATCTTGAAAGCAAGATTAAAAGATTCGTTGCCGGTATATAATGAATTTTATGAAAAAGTAAAAGAGATTTACCCATATGCAGTTAAGAAAACACATCTGTATGAATCCTTAACTTATGCCATCAATAATGAAAAGTATTTAAGTTATTTCTTAGAAGATGGACGTGTTGAATTAAGTAATAACGTTGCGGAGCGCTGCATCAAAGACTTCGTTATTGGAAGATCGAACTTCTTATTCAGTAATAGTGTGCTAGGAGCACAAGCTAGTGGTAGTGCATATTCAATAGTAGTCAGTGCAAAACTAAATAATCTAAAACCATATGATTATATTGAATATATTCTAAACCAAATGAAGGGGCAAAAGTTAACCGATGAGTTATTGGAAGCAATAATGCCATGGTCAACAACGTTACCAAAAGAATTGTATAAAAAATGACGAAAGGCATATTAATTATGTCCTTTTCGTCATGTATCACAGTTAGGATTAATGCCTAACTGCTTTTTTATTTTACGCTTGAGATTTGACGCTTACAAATTATTTGAATATCTTGACTTTTTGTATGAATTATTATTGGAAATTAGTAAAAAAAAGACCTCTTTTCGAGGCCTTTATTATTACATTTTTACTGTAGATTTAACTAATTCAACAACTTCTTCAGAAGTAGCACAATCTAATGCTTTTTCTACTAAAGCTTCCATATCAGCTTTTGATACACTCTTAATTAATTTTCTTTGAGCTAAGATTGAAGTAGCTGACATAGAGAATTCATCTAATCCTAAACCAAGTAATAATGGAGCTGCAATAGCTTCACCAGCCATTTCTCCACACATACCAGCCCATTTACCTTCAGCATGTGCTGAATCGATAACATGTTTTAATAAGTTTAAGATTGATGGGTTAAATGGTTGATATAAATAACTTACACCAGAAGACATTCTGTCTGCTGCAAATGTATATTGTACTAAGTCATTTGTTCCTACTGAGAAGAAATCAACTTCTTTAGCAAATTTATGAGCTAATACAGCAGCTGCAGGAATTTCAATCATGATACCAACTTGTAATGTATCACTTACTTTAACACCTTCAGCAACTAATTTTTCTTTTTCTTCCATTAAGATTCCTTTAGCTTTACGGAATTCTTGTAAAGTAGCAATCATAGGGAACATGATTCTTAAATCACCATAAACTGATGCTCTAAGTAATGCTCTTAATTGAGTTCTAAAGATATCTTCTCTTTGGAAACATAAACGGATTGCACGAACACCTAAGAATGGATTCATTTCTTTTGGTAAATCGATAGCTTCGATTTCTTTATCTCCACCGATATCTAATGTTCTAACAACAACAGGTTTACCTTCCATACCTTCTAATACTTCTTTATAAACTTCAAATTGTTGTTCTTCAGTTGGTAATTCAGCAGATTCCATATATAAGAATTCAGTTCTGAATAATCCAACACCTTCACCACCATTTTCTTTAACACCTGCTAAATCTTTTGCTGAACCAATGTTAGCAACTAATTCAACTTGATGTCCATCAGTAGTAATTGTTTTTTCATTAACTAATTTCTTTAATTCTTCTTTATAAGCGATGAATTCAGCACGTTTCGTTTCATATTCTTTAACAGTTGTTTCATCAGGATTGATCATAACTGTTCCTTCAATACCATCAAGAACAATTAAATCTCCATCTTTAACTTCTTCTGTAATTGTTTTACAAGCAACAACTGCAGGAATTTCTAAAGAACGAGCCATGATAGCTGAGTGAGAAGTTCTACCACCAATATTAGTAGCAAATCCTCTAACTAAGTTTTTATTTAATTGTGCTGTATCAGAAGGAGTTAAATCATCAGCGATAATAACAACTTCTTCATCAATTAAAGCAGGGTTTGGTAATGGTTTACCAAGTAAGTTAGCTAATAAACGACGAGAAACGTCTTTAATATCAGCAGCTCTTTCTCTAAAATAATCATCATCCATCATTTCAAACATTGCAATGAAACTATTTGCAACTGCATCTAATGCAGCTTCAGCACATAATTTTTCATTATTGATTTTGTCTAAAACTTGTGTTTTTAATTCAGGATCTTGAAGTACTAATGCATGAGCATCAAATACAGCAGCTTCTTCAGCTGATAAGTTTTTAGAAGCAGCTTCTTTAATTGCTTCTAATTGTTTAGCTGTTTCAGCCATACAATCTTCAAATTTTTTGATTTCAGCTGCAACATCTTCTACAGTGTTTTGTGTTACAGTTAAATCAGGCATAACTAGTTTGTACGCTTTAGCAATTGCAATACCACTAGAAGCCCCAATACCTTTAATCATAGTATTAAACACCTCCATATTTACATTCCAATTCTAACCTATTTTTATTGAAAAATAAAGATATTTTCATTGTACGAAAGGACTTTTTAAGAAAAAAAACAAGTATTTATTGAATTGTTTGTCTAGACATGATAAGATGTTATCGAGGAGGAGTTTGCAATGAAAGTTATTATTGTTGAAAATTATGAAGAAGCAAGCCAAGAAGCAGCAAAAATTTTTATTAATCAAGTAAAGGAAAAACCAAAAAGTATTTTAGGATTAGCTACAGGATCTACACCTGTTAGAATGTATGAATTATTAAGAGAAGATCATGAAAAAAATCATACATCATATAAAGATGTTAAATCATATAACTTAGATGAATATTTTGGATTAGATGCAAGTCATCCACAAAGTTATCATTATTTTATGTATAAAAACTTATTCAATGGAATTGATATTAAAGATGAAAATGTTCATGTTCCATGTGGACAAGGAAATATTCAAGAAAACTGTGATGAATATAATAAAATGTTAGCTGAAAATCCAATTGATATTCAATTATTAGGAATTGGTTCAAATGGACATATTGGATTCAATGAACCAGGAACTGATTTTAATTCAAAAACACATTATGTTGATTTAAAAGAAAGTACTATTAAAGACAATGCAAGATTATTCTTTAATGGAGATGAAGATGCTGTTCCAAAACAAGCAATCTCTATGGGAATTCAAAATATTATGGATGCTAAAAGTGTTGTTTTAATTGCTTGTGGTAAAAATAAAGAAGATGCTGTTAAAGGAATGATTGAAGGGCCTGTAACTCCAGAATTACCAGCTAGTGTATTACAAAATCATAAAGATGTAATTGTAATTATTGATAAAGCAGCTGCAGCTTTATTAGAAAAAGAATATTAAAATTTAATGAGGGAGAAATCTCCCTTTTTTTGTTTAGGTTGAAATTTTTATCATTAAACTGTAAGATTATATTACTAATACAGAAGGTGAAAATTATGAAAAAAATAAGACTTAAAGAATTATTTAATATACCTAATTGTTTATGCTATTTAAGAATAATACTTATTCCTATTTTTTTACATCGCTATTTTTTAGCTGGAAGTAAAAAAGATTATTATATATGTGCTACTATTTTAATTATTTCAGGTCTATCTGATTTTTTAGATGGCTACATTGCAAGACATTACCAGATGATTACTGATTTTGGGAAAGTTATAGATCCAATTGCTGATAAATTGACACAATTTACGGTTGCGTTTGTTTTAGTTTATACGTATTCATGGATGTGGTTATTACTTCTTATCATTGTTTTAAAAGATGGAATGCTGGCTTTAGGGGGACTTTATTTATATGAAAAAGGAGCAAAGGTCCAAGGAGCCTCATGGTGGGGGAAAATTTCTACGGCTATCTTTGATGTTGTCGCAATCGTATTAATTGGAATACATATTCCAAATTCTATTTTTGCAACTATTTCAATTTTTGTTTGTATTGTGTTGATGTTATTATCACTTGTTTTATATGCTAAACAACTGTTATCAATTTATAAGGAGCTTAAGAATGAATAAAAGGCAAATAAAGTTAAGTTGTTATTTAGAACAATTAAATATAGAGGTTGTTAAAGTAGAAATGATTTTAAATCAATTAAATAGATTAAAAAATAATCAAGAGATAGCTAATTATATAATTGAAAGGGATCTTTTAAAAACAAAGTGTCAATTAGAATTATCACTTGCTTCTTTGTGTATTATTCTAAGAAAAATGTGTGAAAATCAATTTATTACTTTAAATCAAGAAAGAAGAAAAGATATTAATAGTATTATCCATTCAAATCGTTTTGATTTTTTTGAGGACGATAAAGTTTATGTTTTTTCACAAAAAGGACAAGAAGAAGTCAATATCATTCAATTACTAGATTATGCAAAAAAGATATTTAAAGAAATCGTATGATTTTTTTGGACATCTTTTTTATTTTATCCAAGATAAAATAAAACTAGGTGAATAAAATGAATATTAAAAAAAATTGTGGTATTGTTTTGATTGTTTTGGGAATCATCTTAACGTTAGATCGAACAAATGAATTCAAAGGTATTGTTTCAATTATTGTTTATTATATTCAAGAATACTGGCCTTTATTCATTACTTTTTGCGGTGTTTCATTGCTTGCTACACCACAAAAAACTAAAAAGAAATGAAATAAAAAATACTGATTTTATATAGCTAAATGAATTGAAACACGATAACAAAAATGATAATATGTATAACGTATTAATGGAGGAAACAAAAAAATGAAAAAAAGACCTATCGTATTATGTATTATGGATGGTTATGGTATTTCTGAAAGCATTAATGGTAATGCTGTAAGACTTGCTAATACACCTAACTTAGATGATTTAATGGCTATGTACCCAAACACAACTATTTCAGCTAGTGGTATGCCAGTTGGTTTACCTGATGGACAAATGGGAAATAGTGAAGTTGGGCATTTAAATATTGGAGCAGGAAGAACTGTTTATCAATCATTAACTTTAATTAATAAAGCTTTAAATGAAAAAACTTTCTTTGAAAATGAAAAATTCTTAAAAGCAATTCAACATGCTAAAGATAATGGTTCTAAATTACATATTTGGGGATTATTATCAAATGGTGGTGTTCACTCATCAAATGAACATATCTATGGTTTATTAGAATTAGCTAAACAACAAGGTTTAGATAAAGTATATGTACATGCTTTCTTAGACGGAAGAGATGTTGCTCCTGATAGTGGTGTTGATTTCGTAAAAGAATTACAAGAAAAAATTGAAGAAATCGGTGTTGGACAAATTGCATCAATTTCTGGTAGATACTATGCAATGGACAGAGATAAAAGATTTGATCGTGTTAAATTAGCTTACGATGCAATCGTATGTCAAGAAGGTGAATCTTTCGAATGTCCAGTTCAATATGTAAAAGATTCTTATGCTAAAGATGTTTTAGATGAATTCGTTATCCCTGGTTACAACAAAAACGTTGAAGGAACAATTGATGATGGAGATTCAGTAATCTTCGCTAACTTCAGACCAGATAGAGCAATCCAATTAGCTACAGTAATCACAAATCCTACATTCTATGAAGGATATGTACCTGAAAAACAAGTTAAAGATTTAGAATTCGTATGTATGATGAAATATGCTGATAGTGTTAATGGAGAAATCGCATTCGTTTCACCTGAACTTACAAATACATTAGGTGATTACTTATCAGCTCAAGGTTTAAAACAATTACGTATTGCTGAAACTGAAAAATATGCTCACGTAACTTTCTTCTTTGACGGTGGAGTTGATAAAGAAATCGAAGGAGCTACTCGTGTATTAGTTAATTCACCAAAAGTTGCTACTTATGATTTACAACCTGAAATGTCAGCTTATGAAGTAAAAGATAAATTAATTGCTGAATTAGATAAAGATATTCATGATGTTGTAATTGTTAACTTTGCAAACTGTGACATGGTAGGACATACTGGTGTTATTCCTGCAGCAATCAAAGCTGTTAGCGTTGTTGATGAATGTATTGGTGAAGTATATGAAAAAGTTCTTGAATTAGGTGGAACTATGTTAATTACTGCTGACCATGGTAATGCTGAAGAAGAATTAGATGCAGATGGAAATCCATTCACTGCTCATACAACAAATGTTGTACCTTTAATTGTTACTAATTCTCATGTAGGATTAAAAGAAGGCGGAAAATTAGGAGATTTAGCTCCAACAATGTTACAATTATTAGGTTTACCAATTCCTGAAGAAATGGATGGAGAATCTTTATTAAAATAATCAATAAGTTCATATTGATTTCATTTTTAATAGGTATATTAAGTGGGTGTAGTCATACTACATCCACTCATACTATACAGAAAGATTTATCAAAAGATCAAATCATAGAAATCAATTATGATGATGTTTTAAAGAAAATAAATCAAAAAGAAGATTTTGTTTTATATATTGGAAGACCTGATTGTAAAGATTGTCAAGAATTTGAACCTTATTTAAAAAAATATTACTTTCGATTGTGAAATTAAAATATTTAAAGAAAAATAAAGGAGTTTATCTTTATTATTTCAATATTAAAGAATATCGAGATCAAGCGAATAGTCAAGAAGCAACAAAAAAAGAAAAATCTCGATATAACCAAATGAGAAAAAAACTTGATTTTTCATGGACACCTACTTTAAAATTAGTGATCAATGGGAAATTTGTAGATCAATATACTTTTTTAGATGAAGATTATTATTCATTACCAAGCAAAAAACAAAAAGAAAAGAAACAGGATTATATTGATAAACTTTCATCTTGGCTAAACCAAATATACCAAGATTAAAAGAAAGGATTGATAAAATATGAAAAAATGTCCAAAATGCCATAAAAATATACCAAGTAATGCAAAAGTATGTCCTTATTGTGGAACACCTCAATCTGGCTATCAACCAATGAAACGTACCCCTAAAAGAAAATACGCATTCATTTATCCAATTTTGATTATTGCACTTGTTTTCTTACCTATGGGAATTTCTTATTTCTTTGCATTTAATGCATTATCTGATAGTGGAATCAATCAAACAGCAACATTAAAAACATATACAAAATCAAATCAAGAAACAGTTGTATATCAATATGATTCCTTAAAAGAATTTTCAAAAAATGTTAAAAATAGTAAAAAATATGTCAATAAGATTAATAACATGGAATCGTCTTTAGAAAAAATAGTTGGAACAAAAAATATGGATTCAGAATATTTGTTTCAAATAACAGATAATAATAATCTTTATGTATCTGTTCAATATGATATTTCTTTAGATAAACAAAATACAATGAGTATTTCTTATGATTATGATTTATCAAAAGAAAGCCAATTACAGTTTGAATATCATTTAAATGATATTCAACAATTAGATGATGGCTATCAACAATTAAATCAACAAGTTACAAAAATAAATCAAATCATTACACTATTTAATGAAAAAGATAATCAAGAATTAATTCAAAAAACATTAAATGATTTAAAAAATAATGAAGCTGAAATTTCAAAAGAAACACTTTCTCATTATGGAAAAGGAATGACACAATCAAAAGGAAACGATCAATCTTCAATAAGAATATTTAATTATAAAGATACATATCGTTTAAAATTTTCTTATGATTCAAATTTAAATTTAGAAAAATTTATATAAAGCCAAGAAATTGGCTTTTTCTTTTTATGTAAAACAAGTATAATAGGGATAATTATAGGGGAAAAGTAGGTGAATCGATGAGAAAAATTGCAGTTTTAACCTCAGGAGGAGATGCACCAGGAATGAATGGTGCTATTCGTGCTATTGTTCGTGTAGGAATAAAAAGAGGTTTTGAGGTTTATGGTGTTTATGAAGGATATAAAGGATTAGTAGCAGGGAATATCAAAAAATTAGGGTATAGTGATGTTTCTGAAATATTATCTAAAGGGGGAACTATTTTAGAATCTTCAAGATTACCTTCATTTAAGGAAGATAAAGTTCAAGAACAAGCAATTCATCAGCTTAAACAAAGAGGGATAGATGGACTTGTTGTTATTGGGGGAGATGGAAGTTATAAAGGAGCTTTAGCACTTAGTCAAAAAGGAATTGATTGTATTGCTATTCCTGGAACAATTGATAATGATATTAATGGAACAGATGAAACAATAGGCTTTCATACGGCACTTTATAACATTATCGATGCTGTTAATAAATTAAGAGATACGTCTAGTTCACATCATCGCTGCTTTGTTGTTGAAGTTATGGGAAATCATGCAGATAATCTTGCTATTTATTCTGCAATTGCATGTGGTAGTGAAATTGTTATTACAGATAAAACAGAGTATGATGAAAATAAAATTATTGAAGAACTTAAAATATGTGAAGAAGAGTATCATAAAAAACATGCGATAATTATTGTAAGTGAAAAAATATTAGATGTTGAAAAACTAGCTAATCGTATTAGCGAAGAAACTGGATATTCAGGAAGATCAATTGTTTTAGGACATATTCAAAGAGGTGGATCACCTGTTCCTGAAGATCGTATTTTAGCATCTAAAATGGCAGAAGAAGCCATTTGTTTATTAGAAAAAAGAAAAAGTGGTTTATGTATCTGCATGAAAGATAATCAAATTATATCTAAAAATATTGAAGAAGCTTTAATTGAAAAAAATGAAAATCATGATCGTTTATATCAATTATTTTTAGACTTAGCTTAAGGAGAAGATATGAAAAAAATATTATTTAGTGATATTGATGGAACAATTGCTAAGGGCAATTTACCCATTACTTATAAAGATCAAGAAGCTGTAAAAAAATTAAGAACACAAGGTCATTATTTTTCATTTTGTACAGGAAGAAATATTCAAGAAACAAAACTTGTCACACCACATTTTGAATATGATTATCTTGTTTTAAATAATGGAGCAATGATTGTTGATCAAAATGATCAAGTTCTTTATCGAAAACAAATAAAAAATGAAATTGCTAAAGAAATACTTAAAGAAAGCTATCAAAAATATCCTTATCTAAATTATACATTTTTTGATGGTCAACAAACATATGGATATATAAATCAAAAAACATGTATTTTAACAGAAAATGGTTATCAAGAAATAGCAGGTGATTTTTTAGAAATATTAGATCATACTCAAGATGATATTGATATTGTATGTGCTTTTCATCCACAAGAAAAATTAGATGAAATACTTGAAATTCAAAAACAAATCCACCAAAAATATGTAGGTATTCATGCAACACTCAATGTTGTTTATTTAGATATTACAGTAGATTGTACTAAAGGAAGTGGACTTAAAAAGCTTTGTTCATTATTGGATCAAGAAGTGATTTCTTATTGTATAGGAGATTCTTATAATGATTTAGATATGTTTGAAAAAGCTGATCATGCTTATACTTTTAATCGTGTAGAAAAACAAATAAAAGAAAAGACAGAAAAACAAGTTGATTATGTTTATGAAGTCATCAACGATATGTTAGAGGGGGAATAACAATGAGTTGGCAAGATAAATTAAGACAAGTAGAACCATATGTAGCAGGTGAACAACCAAAAATCAACAATATGATTAAATTAAATACGAATGAAAATCCATATGGTCCATGTAAACAAATAAAAGATATTTTAAAAGAAATCGATATTGAAAAATTAAAACTTTATCCAAATAGTGATGGAGAAGAATTAAGACATGCTTTAGCTAAGTATCATGGTTTAAAAGATGAACAAGTTTTTTTAGGAAATGGTTCAGATGAAGTTTTAGCACTTACATTTTTAACATTTTTTAATGGAAGTAATCCAGTATTATTTCCAAATATTTCTTATTCATTTTATCCAGTTTATTGTGATCTTTACCAAATGAATTATAAAGAAATTATTTTGGATCAAGATTTTAAAATGCATGTTGAAGATTTTAAACAACCAAATTCAGGAATTATTTTTCCTAATCCAAATGCACCAACAGGATTACTCGTTTCATTAGATTTCATTGAAGAAGTTTTAAAAAGTAATCCAGAAAGTATCGTTGTTGTAGATGAAGCTTATATTGATTTTGGAGGACAATCATGTGTCCCACTTATTGATCAATATGAAAATTTAGTGGTTATTCAAACGTTTTCTAAATCAAGATCTTTTGCTGGAGCTAGATTAGGAGTAGCTTTAGGAAATAAAGAAGCTATTTCTCATCTATATGATGTGAAAAATTCTTTTAACTCATATCCTATTGATTATATAACTCAACAAATTGGACTTGTTTCTGTTTTAAATAGTCAAGATATGAAAGAAAAATGTCAAAAAGTAATTCAAACAAGAGAATATACAAAAACGAAACTAAAAGAATTAGGATTTGTGGTTCCAGATAGTTATGCTAACTTTGTATTTGTAAAACATCCAAAGATTGATGGGGAAGAATTATTTTTAGCACTTAGAAAAGAAGGCATTATTGTGCGTCATTGGAATAAACCATTGATTGATCAGTATTTAAGAGTTACGATTGGAACTGACCAACAAATGGAAAGATTCTTTGAATTTTTAGAAAACTATTTAAATCAAAAAGGATTGTTATGATTTTTTCATAACAATCCTTTATAAAAAAGAAGCTATAGCGATTGCTATAGCCTTTATTTTTCTTCTGTATGATGTAAATCTTCTTTAATTTGAGTTGTAGAAATTTCAGGAGTTCTTGGTAAATAAATAACTTCTACACCCTCATCTTTTAGATAATCAAATTTACCTTTCCAATCATCTCCAATAACAAAAGTATCAATATGATATTCTTTAATATCTTTGATTTTTTGATCCCAATTTTCTTCAGGAATAACTAAATCTACAAAACGTACAGATTCTAGTAGACCTTTTCTTTGTTCATAAGAGAAATAACATTTTTTATCTTTTTTCAAACGTGTAAATTCATCAGTTGAAACAGCAACAATTAAATAATCACCTAAAGCTTTCGCACGTTTTAATAAATTAATATGTCCGTAATGTAATAAATCAAATGTACCATAAGTAATAACTCTTTTCATACCTAACCCTCTTTTACTTTTAATAATACTATTTTCAAAATTAATATCTGCAACAGACTTTGTTAGCTCTGTTTTTCGATCACGATTCATTAATGCCTTGACTGCTTCATTTGGACTAACTTTACCTTTAACAATAGCATCGACCATGGCAGTAATTGGCATTTCTACATCATATCTTTTAGCAAGTTGCATTGCAGCAGGTAAAGCGTTTAAACCTTCAACGACCATACCAACTTCTTTTGTAGCGTCATCAACATTGTAACCTTGTCCAATTAATGTTCCACATTTAAAGTTACGACTATGCACGCTTGTTGCTGTGACAATCAAATCACCAATTCCGGCAAGACCATGGAATGTTTGTTCAAGGCATCCCATTGTTGTTCCTAAACGTGTCATTTCAGAAAGACCACGCGTAATAAGGGCAGCACGAGTGTTATCACCATAATTTAACCCATGGGAAATACCAGCTGCTAAAGCAATGATATTTTTTAAAGCACCACATAATTCAACCCCGCGGACATCAATGTTTGTATAAACACGCATGCATGTATCTTGGAAAAGATTTTGTACTTTTTCAGCAACTTCTAAATCATCACAAGCTGAAACAATGGTTGAAGGCATATCTCTTACAACTTCTTCAGCATGGGTTGGACCTGATAGAGCTACAATTTTTGCTTGATTTCCTAAAACATCTCGAATAATTTCAGACATTGTATAAAGACTATCTTTTTCAACCCCTTTAGCAAGATCGATTAAGATTTGCTCTTTAATATAATCTTTAGCTGTTTCCATTGTACTTCTCATAAAAATGGAAGGAACAGCAACCACTAAATACTCGCTATTGCATACTTCTTTAATATCTGTTGTAAATTCCATATCATCAGGAATTTCTAATTCAGGTAATTTTGGATGTGTTCTGTTTTTTTGAATATATTCAATTTCTTGAGGTAAAGCCGACCAAACCATCACTGAATGATGACGATTGCATAACACTCTTGCGACAGCCATCCCCCATGTACCTGCGCCTAAAACACCAACTTTATACATGATAAATAACCTCCTATTTTTTGATGTATTTCATTTTTTCATTTTTTATAAAAACCCAATGATCATCATTTGAATCATCTTCACTAAAATGATAATCATCGATCACAATTTCTTTTATTTGTTCAATATCTTCAATATGATGTTCAATCAAATAATTGAGTATCATTCCTCTTGCTTTTTTTAAATACACGGCATTTCGTTTAAAAGTATGCCCATTTCTTATCACAAAATCAAGTTGAATGATTGGAAGATCAAACATTTTTTCATATTCTTTCGTACTTAAAGAAAGAATAACATCTTCATTTTTTAAATAATCATTTAGTTCTTTATACCAATATTGATATAAATTTATTTCATTTAATTTATGTTTCATTTCTAAACGATGATAATTTACAGCATCATTATAACGTAAAATTCCATAAAGTGGAGAATTAATTAGTAAATGCTTATCTAAATAATCCCATTCTTCTTTTTGATAATTCTTTAAATCAAGCTGTTTAAAAACAACGCCATTAAATAAATTTATGGCTGCAAAAGTTTCCTCATTATGAAAATAATCATAAATTAATGAAGATTGTTTAAAAGAAATTTTCATAAGATCATGAATTTGATCAATATCTAATTCTTTTAATTGTTTTTTTAAAGATTCTGCTTTATTAAAAAACAATGGTGTTTGTTTTTCAATAGGAAAATGCTTTTCTTTTAAACTTTT
>OLNS01000918.1_pt1 | contig 24655 bp, 19 predicted proteins | sample 1673031 | NCBI WGS metagenome assembly OLNS01 (sample SAMEA3136748, study PRJEB25190) | human gut metagenome | biome: human gut; feature: human-associated habitat; material: faeces | place: Austria | collected 2013
TTAGAATTTTATTTTGTGTAGAATTCTGTGAAAAGGAAGAATTTGAAGATCAGATAGAGTTATATTTTCATGGACATGAGAGTATTAATGAGAAGACTCAGAAAGAGATTACAGCAAAGACAGAGAATCTGATCGAACACTTAGATGAGATTGATGAAGAAATTTCAGCTCATACAAATGCATGGAATCTTGAAAGACTTGGAAAGGCAGAATTGTCTATTTTAAGACTTGCAACATATGAAATCTTATTAGATGAACAGGTGCCAAGAAAGGTAGCGATCAATGAAGCAGTAGAACTTGCAAAGAAATACTGCAACGAGAAAGCAGCTCCATTTATCAATGGTGTGTTAAGTAAGATTGGACAGGATATGAATGAAGAATAAAGTTTTTTCTGTAACACAGATTAATACTTATATCAAGAGAATGTTTCAAAGTGATTATGCTCTGAGAAGAATCTCGATCAAAGGACAGGTATCAAACTGCAAATACCATTCTTCCGGGCATATTTATTTTTCATTAAAGGATGAAGGAAGCCAGATATCTTGTGTTATGTTTGCGAATGCAAGATATGATGGGCTGAAGTTTGAGTTAGAAGATGGACAGGAAGTTGTAGTTGATGGGAATATCAGTGTGTATGAGCGTGGAGGAAGTTACCAGCTTTATGCACAAGAGATCCGCCTCAATGGAATCGGGGAGCTTTATGTAGCTTATGAGATGTTAAAACAGAAGTTATATGAAGAAGGTTTATTTGATCATGAGAAGAAGAAACCAATTCCTAAGAATCCAAAGAAGATCGGAGTGGTAACTGCAAGGACAGGTGCGGCGATCCATGATATCATTAGTACAGCAAAGAGAAGGAATCCTTATGTCCAGCTTATTTTATATCCAGCGAAAGTGCAGGGAGATGGAGCGTCAGATACCATTGTTGCAGGAATTAAAGCATTAGATCAATATGGAGTGGATATCATCATTGTCGGAAGAGGTGGTGGATCCATCGAAGATTTATGGGCATTTAATGAGGAGAAGGTTGCAAGAGCAATCTATGAAGTACAGACACCGATCATTTCTGGAACAGGACATGAGGTAGACACAACAATTGCAGATTATGCTGCGGATCTTCGAGCAGCAACACCAACGGCGGCATGTGAGCTTGCAGTTCCAGATATCAGAGAAGTGATGGAAGGAATCATCAATAGAGAATATACGCTTCGAACATTATTGAAACAGGTGGTTCGTAGATATCAGATGAAATTGCAACAATATCAGATTACAATTGCTAATTTTGATCCTCGTTTTCAATTACAGGAACAGAAGATGCATTTAGCAGAATTGGAAGAACAGATCCATGCAGTAATGAAGAACAAGATGACTGACTATCAGCACAAACTGGAATTGTATACAAAGGAACTTCACGGATTGTCTCCGACGGCGAAACTTATTAATGGTTTTGGATATATCGAAGGATCAAACGGAGAGCCAGTGACAAGTGTTAAGAAGGTGATGGAAGGAGATCAGATTTCATTGACGATTTCTGATGGAACGATCATTACGAAAGCAGAGCAGATCAAGAGAATGGATGAAATTAAGGAAAGTTAAGAAAGAGGAAATTTGATATGGCAAAGAAAAAATTTGATATAGATCAGGGATTTGAGCAGTTAGATGAGATTCTTACAAAGCTTTCCGGAGAAGAGATCAAACTTCCAGAGGCAGTAAAATTGTATACGGAAGGCGTCGGGATTGTAAAACAGTGCAAAGATTCTTTAGATAAAGTAGAAAAAGAACTGATCATATTAGAAGAAAATGGGGAAGAACATGAACTTTAAGGCTGAGATGAATGAAAGGGTAGAGCAGATTGAACAGATTTTAGATCAATATCTGCCACCCAAAGAAGGATTACAAAAAACAGTTTTAACTGCAATGAATACAACAGTAAAGGCAGGAGGAAAACGTCTTCGTCCAATGCTGATCAATGAAACTTATAAGATGTTTGGAGGAGAGGGAGATATCGTAAAACCATTTATGGCGGCGATTGAGATGATCCACACATATTCTCTGATCCATGATGATCTGCCAGCATTAGATAATGATGATTATCGAAGAGGACAAAAGACATGTCATATTGTTTATGGAGAAGATATGGCGATCCTTGCGGGTGATGCGTTGCTTAATTATGCATATGAAGTTGCAACGAAAGCATTTGATCTTGCGGATCAAGATGAGATGATGAATGTAGTTGAAGCAGTGAAGATTCTTGCGAGAAAACCTGGAATCTATGGAATGATCGGTGGACAGGTTGCAGATGTTGAGCTAGAGGGAACACCGCTTAGTATGGAACAGATTTTGTTTATCCATAAGAATAAGACATCAGCATTGATCGAGGCTTGCATGATGATCGGAGCAGTTCTTGCAGGGGCATCGAAAGAAGATGTTATGGCGATGGAAGAATGTGGGGAATATATTGGACTTGCATTCCAGATTCAGGATGATATTCTGGATCTTACTGGAGATGAAGAAGAGATTGGAAAGCCAGTCGGAAGTGATGAGAAGAATCACAAGACGACTTACGTGACATTAAAGGGATTGGAACAATCTGCAAAAGATGTAGAAGAAATTTCAAAGAAAGCAATTGAGATTTTAGCAAGATATGATGTGGGAGATCGTTATCTTACAAATCTTACAAGATTTTTAATTCATCGAACACACTAAGCAGAGAGAAAGAGGGAGCATTATGTTAGAATATATCAATGATCCAAATGATATAAAACGGATTCAGCCAGAGGATTATAAACTTCTGGCGAAAGATATCCGCCGTTTTCTGTTGAAAAATGTCAGTCGTACAGGAGGACATCTGGCATCGAATCTTGGAATCGTAGAACTTACGATGGCACTTCATCTTGTTCTTGATTTTCCAAAGGATCAGTTGATCTTTGATGTTGGACATCAATCCTATGTACACAAGATTTTGACAGGCAGAAAGGATGGATTTCAGAATCTGCGACAATTTCATGGTATGAGTGGGTTCCCAAAGAGAAAAGAAAGTAACTGTGATGCATTCCATAGTGGACACAGTTCCATGTCTTTATCTGCTGCACTTGGGATGGTTACGGCAAGAGATATCAATCATACAGATGAGACGATCGTTGCGGTGATCGGAGATGGTGCTTTATCTGGAGGAATGGCATACGAAGCATTAAATAATATGGCAAGACTGCGTAAAGAAAAGAAAAATCTTGTAGTTATTTTAAATGATAATAAGATGTCTATTGCAGAAAATGTCGGTGGAATGTCTGCATATTTAAATAAAGTCAGAACAAAGAAAGAATATGTTGAATTCAAAGGAAATGTAGAGCAGTCTTTGATGAAGATTCCGGGGATCGGAAGGGAACTGACAACGATCATTAAGAAATCAAAAGATTTGATCAAACAGTTATTTGTTCCGGGAATGTATTTTGAAGATATGGGGATTACATATGTTGGACCGATTGACGGACATAATATTCCTTTAATGGTGGATACATTAAATCGTGCAAAACAATTAGATGAGCCAATCATCATTCATGTTGTAACAAAGAAAGGAAAAGGTTATCGCCCTGCGGAACAAAATCCAGCGAAATTTCATGGAATCAGCCCGTTTTCCCTAAAGACAGGAGAAGTACTTAAAAAGTCAGATAATCCATCTAATACAGCTGTATTTTCCCAGACATTGATCGAAGAAGCAAAGAAAGATAAAACGATCGTTGCTGTAACGGCAGCTATGCCAGATGGAACTGGACTAGGTAAATTCAAGGAACATTTTCCAGATCGATTCTTTGATGTAGGAATTGCAGAGCAACATGCGGTAACATTTTGCGCAGGTATGGCTTCTAGAGGATTAAAACCAGTATTTGCAGTTTATTCCACTTTTTTGCAAAGAGGATTTGATCAGGTTCTTCATGATGTTGCGATTGGTAATTATCCAGTGATCTTTGGGATCGATCGTTCAGGTCTTGTTGGAGCAGATGGAGAAACGCATCAGGGAATCTTTGATATCCCATATTTATCTATGATTCCAAATGTTACAGTCATGGCACCGATCAATGGAAGAGAACTTAAAGAGATGTTAAAAGATGCACTACATCATGCAAAGGGACCAACGGCGATCAAGTATTCTAGAGGAGAAGCTCTTTCTTTGTATGAAGATCAGTTTGAAGAGTTACACTATGGAAAAGGTCAGGTAATCAAAGAAGGAAGCGATGCCGTGATCATTGGTGTGGGTAATATTTTTGATGAGGCAGATCAAGCAGTGAAGATCCTTGGAGAAGAAGGATATAATATTGGACTTGTGAATCCAAGATATATAAAACCATTTGACAAAGAAATGATTCTTGATCTGGCAGGAAAATATGACAAGATCATTACTGTTGAAGAAGGCGTTTTAAATGGTGGTTTTGGAATGATGATCAATGAATTCTTAAGTGAAAATGATTATAAAGGGAAAGTAAGATGCTTTGGAATTGATGATCAGTTTGTAGAACATGGCTCTGTGAGTGAATTAAGAAAAATGCTTAAGATTGATGGAGAAAGTATTGCTGACTCTATCAGACAATGGATGAAGGAATAGAACAATGAAAAAAGAACGTTTAGATGTATTATTAGTAAAGAAAGGGCTTGCATCTTCCAGAGAAAAAGCGAAAGCGATCATTATGTCAGGTATCGTGTTTGTCGATGGACAAAGAGAAGATAAAGCAGGATCTACTTTTGATGAGAAACAGGAGATTGTAGTAAAAGGAAAAACATTAAAATATGTTAGTCGTGGTGGATTGAAACTTGAGAAAGCCATGAATAACTTTGATATCGTACTAAAAGATAAAGTCTGTATGGACGTTGGAGCTTCCACAGGTGGATTCACAGATTGTATGCTGCAAAATGGTGCAGTGAAAGTTTATTCTGTGGACGTTGGACACGGACAGTTAGACTGGAAATTAAGAAATGATGAGAGGGTTGTCTGCATGGAACGCACAAACATGCGTTATATGACAGAAGATGATATTGATGAGAAAGCATCATTTGTATCAATTGATGTTTCCTTCATTTCCCTTACGAAGATTCTTCCTGCGGTATATCGAATCTTGAATATGGGCGGAGAAGTGGTTGCACTGATCAAGCCACAGTTTGAAGCTGGAAGAGAAAAGGTTGGGAAAAAGGGTGTTGTAAGAGATCCGAAAGTCCATGAAGAGGTAATTGAGAAGATTTGTGATTTTGCATCGTCTAATGGATTTGAATTACTACATCTTGATTATTCTCCGATCAAAGGGCCAGAGGGAAATATTGAATATTTATTACATATGAGAAAAACAGAGACAATGGAGAATGGACATACAATGGCAGATCAGATTATAAAGATCGTAGATGCATCTCATAATGATCTGGCAAAAAATAAGGAATAACATGAAGAATTTTTTGATTTTAACGAATGAGCAAAAAGATCCGGGATTTCGTATTTCAAAACAAATTCAGGATTATATTGAGAAAAATGGTGGAAAAAGCCATAGGATGTGTGAGTTTACAAGACATATTCAGAAAGATATGAAATGTATTACGAAAGATACAGAATGTGTGATCGTTCTCGGTGGAGATGGAACAATGCTTCATGCAGCCAGACTGGTTGTAGATCATGATATTCCAATGGTTGGAGTCAATCTTGGAACACTTGGCTTTTTGACAGAGATTGAGTTATCTAAGCTGTATGAGGGCCTAGATGGACTGTTAAATGATACTTTTCAGGTTGAAGAGAGAATGATGCTAGATGGACGTGTGATCCATGCAGATCAGGAAACAGATCATCTTCCTGCATTAAATGATGTTGTGATCGCAAGAAGTGGTTTTTCGAGAATTATTTCATTTCGTATTATGGTCAATGGAAAGCTGCTAGATGTTTATGAAGCAGATGGAATCATTATCTCGACGCCAACAGGTTCTACAGGATATAATTTATCTGCTGGAGGTCCTGTTGTGAATCCGAAAGCTAACGTAATTCTTGTAACACCGATCTGTCCTCATTCATTGCAGTCAAAGAGTCTTGTTTTGTCGCAGGATGATGAGATTGATATTTATATTGAGAATGTAAGGGAATCTCAGTTAGAAGAAGCCTATGTTACATTTGACGGGCAGGTTGCACGAAAACTTCAGCCGGGAGATGTCCTTCAAGTAAGAAGATCAAAGAAGATTGCAAGGATCATTAAAGTGAAAGGAGACAGCTTTTACAGAATCCTTCGAATCAAAGTTGGAGGTCAGAATGAAGAAGAATAGGCAGGAAGCGATCATTGAGTTGATTCAGAAGTATCCAATTGAAACACAGGAAGAGTTATTATCAAGATTGAATCAGATTGGATTTAAGACGACACAGGCGACGATTTCGAGAGATATCAGGGAACTTGCGCTGATCAAAAAACCAGATGCAGATGGGAAACAGATATATTGTCTGATCGATCAAGAAGATGAGACTTCAAGAAAATATCAGAGAATTCTTGCAGAAGCGATTGTGTCCATGGAATTAGCAGAGAATATGCTTGTTGTAAAAACAGTTTCTGGAATGGCAATGGCATCAGCAGCGGCACTTGATTCGTTAAATATTATCGGTATGGTTGGGACGATTGCGGGTGATGATACAATTATGTGTGTCATGAAAGATAAAAATATTGGAAGAACTGCGATCGCAGAGATTAATCATATGATCAAAAAATTAAAAGAATAAAAAAACAGAGAGGAAATCTATGCTGCAGAATTTACATGTAAAGAATCTTGCGTTGATCGACGAGATTGAGATTACATTTGATGAACATTTAAATATACTAACTGGTGAGACAGGTGCAGGGAAATCGGTCTTGATAGGATCCATAGAAAGTGCACTAGGTAAGAAAATCTCTAAAGATATGATCCGTCCAGGTGCTAAAGAAGCAGTTATTGAACTGCTTTTTTGGATTGAAGATGAAAAACTCATCAAAGAAATTGAAGCGTTTGATCTTGAAGTGGAAGATGGGCAGATCTTTATTAAACGTGTGATCAACGAAAAGAGAAGTATTAATAAGATCAATGATAGTACAGTTACATTAAATACGTTAAGAGAAGTATCAAGAAGATTATTTGATCTTCATGGGCAACAGGAACACCAAGTGCTCTTAAAAGAGAAAAATCATCTAAGTATGATGGATCATTTTTTACCAATAGAAGCAAAAAAATCGTTAGAAGAATGCAGGGAACTGTCAAAGAAATATCACAAGATTGAAGAAAAAATTAAAGAAATATCAATCGATGATCAGCAAAGATTAAGAGAACTTGATTTTCTTAAACATGAGATTTCAGAGATTGAGAATGCAAATCTGATCGAAGGAGAAGATGAAGAATTAGAAGCGGTCTATAAAAAGATTCTTCATAGCAAAGAGATCATTACATCTTGTCAGGCGGCAAGTATGCTGACTGGATATGAAGAAGAGATTTCTATCGGGAATCAACTAAGTGAAAGTCTTAGAAAAATGCAGGAAATCAGTCATTTAGATCCGGTAATACAAGGATTTTATGAGCAGTTATTATCCATAGAAGATCTTTTGAATGGATTTCACCAGGAATTGACAGATTATATGGAAGATATGGATTTTGATGAACAGACATATCAGGAAGCAGAAGAACGATTAAATGTCATCAATTCCCTCAAAGATAAATATGGTTCCTCCATTGAAGAGATCCTTGCATACGGACAAAAAGCATCAGAGCGGTATAATATTTTATGTGATGTAGAACATGAGATTGATATACTAAAACAGGAACAAAAACAGATAAAAGAACAATATATAAAAGAAGCTGAAAATCTGTCGCAAAAACGTGAAAAAGAAGCTAAAAAACTGGAACGTGATATTACAAAAGCGTTGGAAGATCTGAATTTCTTAGATGTGAGATTTGAGATCGAAATGACAAGAAAGAATCAGATCTCACCAGATGGAATTGACCAGATACGTTTTATGATCTCAACAAATCCGGGACTTCCAATGCGTCCAGTTCAGGAAGTTGCATCTGGTGGTGAGTTGTCACGTATCATGCTTGCATTAAAGTCCGTTTCGGCACAGGCGGATGGTGTTGATACATTGATCTTTGATGAGATTGACACGGGAATCAGTGGAGAAACAGCAAATCGTGTTGCTAAGAAAATGGCAGTGATTTCAAAAGATCATCAGGTAATTGCGATCACGCATCTTCCACAGATTGCAGCTATGGCAGACAGTCATTATTTTATCAGGAAACAGACAGACCAAAAAAATACACAAACAATGATTTACAAATTAAATAAAGAAGAATCATTGAAAGAAATTTCGAGAATGATCAGTGGAGATCAGAGAAGTGAAGCATCCATGGAACATGCAAAAGAAATGAAAACATTGGCAGATCAAACAAAATTATACTGATTATGAAAACGGTAATTTTCATATAATAAAAAGGATATATCAATTACGATATGTCCTTTTTTAGGAGGAAGAATATGAAAAAATACAGTTACCGTAAGCTTCTCATTATACTTTTTATGTTGAATTTATTTGCAATCACAGTTTTTTATATCAAATATTGTAAATCACAATTGCCAAATACGATTCATATCAAGAAAGGAGAAAAAATATCACTTTGCTATAATATTCCAGCAAGTGCGACGATCAATAACCAGAAGATTAAACTAAACAGAACTTTTGTTTTTCAGAAATGCAGCAGTGGGCAGTATGAGATGAAAACTAGTTTGTTTGGGGCTATTCCGCTTAAAAAGATTAAGGTAAAAGTAGTGGATGGACAGAAAGTTATCCCGAGTGGACAGGTTGTCGGAATTTATGTTGAAACAAATGGACTTTTAGTGATCGATACCGATGGTTTTACTGGAGAAAATGGAGTCGATCATGCACCAAGCAAAAATAAATTGTATCGTGGGGATTATATTAAAAAGATAGACGGAGCAGATGTTTTGTCGAAAAAGCAGTTTATTGAAAAAATTAATCAAAGTGATGGAAATTCTGTTACATTAACAGTCAGCCGTAGATCAAAAGTGTTGAAGATTAAGATTAAGCCGGAGTTTTCAAAGACAGATCATATGTATAAGATCGGGGCATGGATCAGGGATAATACACAAGGAATCGGAACTATGACATATATAAAAAAAGATTCTTTTGGAGGCTTAGGACATGGAATTTATGATATGGATACAGGAAAGCTTTTAAAGATCAAAGGCGGATTTTTATTAACTCCACAGATTTATTCTATCAAAAAGGGAAAAGCAGGAACACCAGGAGAGATTGTTGGAAGTATCGAGTACAAAGAAGAAAATATCATAGGATCTATAAAAAAGAATACAGAAAAAGGAATTTATGGAACAGTATCGGATACGGAAAGTAAAGCATATGAAATTGGATACAGACAAGACGTTAAGAAAGGGAAGGCTTATATTTTGTCAAATCTTACAGGCTCTATGAAGAAATATGAAATTAGAATTTCTAAAGTTGTTCCATCCGATACAGATGTTTTAAAAAGCATGGAAATTGAAGTTACAGATAAGCGGTTGTTAAATCTTACAAATGGAATCATACAAGGAATGAGTGGAAGTCCGATCATACAGGATGGAAAATTGATTGGTGCAGTAACCCATGTTTTTGTAGATGATCCGACAAAAGGATATGCAATTTTGATGGAAACAATGATTTATGAGATGAAAAAATAGAAGATGCTTTTTAAGTATAAATTTGTTACAATAGAAAAATAAAAAATAGGAGGATGAGGGATATGAAGATTTTGCATCTGGCAGATTTACATCTTGGAAAAAGAGTGAATGAGATGTCGATGATCGAAGATCAGAAGTATATATTAGATCAGATCATAACATTGATCAAAGAAGAAAGTGTAGGAATTGTTTTACTATGCGGAGATATTTACGATAAATCAATCCCTACGATCGAAGCAATACATCTTCTTGATGAGTTTTTAGATCAATTAAGTAAAATGGCGATTAAAGTACTTATGATAAGCGGAAATCACGATTCAATTGATCGTTTATCATTTGGGAAGAGCTTATTTACACGTTCTAATTTATATATTGCATCGCAATTTGAAAATGAAATAGAAAAGATCACAGTAAAAGAAAATGGAATCACAGTGAATTTTTATATGTTGCCATTTGTAAAATCTGCTTATATCAGCCATATATTTCAGCTGCAGACAGACTCATATGAGGAATGTTTCCGATATCTGATTGAACACACAAAGATAGATGAAGAAGAAACAAACATTTTGTTATCCCATCAGTTTGTGACTGCAAATAAGAAAAATCCAGAGTTATCAGACTCAGAAACAAGTAGTCTTGGAGGAATTGATAATATTGATTTTCATATTTTTGATCCATTTGATTATGTAGCACTTGGACATATTCATAAACCACAGGCGATGGGACGTGAAATGGTTAGATATGCAGGATCGATTCTTAAGTATTCATTTTCAGAGATTCATATGGACAAGAAGGCAACAATTCTTACAATTGATGCAAAGAAAGAAATATTTTTGTCATTTCACCCACTAAAACCTTTGAGAGATATGAGAGAAATTGAATGTTCATTAGAAGAATTATTAAAAAAACAATGTGAGATTGGTAATCAAGAAGATTATATGCATGTAATTCTTACAGATGAAGAACAGATTTTAGATGCGATTGGAAAAGTGAGAACAATTTATCCAAATGTTATGCAGATCAGTTTCAAAAATCGTAGGCACATGAAACAGTTAGAAAGTGCACAGATCAAAGAAGATCAGATTTCAGATCAAAGTCCAGCGGAATTATTTGAGCAGTTTTATAAGATGCAAAATCATATTGATTTGGATGAGAAAAGATTACAGCTGGTGTTATCAGTTTTTGAGGAGGTGATCCGATGAGACCACATACATTGATATTGTCAGCATTTGGACCATTTGCTGGAGAAACTATTATTGATTTTACAAAGTTCAAAGATGGTATTTTCCTGATTTCTGGAGAAACAGGTGCTGGAAAAACAACTATTTTTGATGGTATTTGTTTTGCTTTGTATGGGGAACCAAGTGGTTCTTATAGAAAACAGGATATGCTTCGTAGTGATTTTGCAAAAGAGGATGTAGAAACGAAAGTTGTTTTCTTGTTTTCACATAGAAATATAGAATATAAGATTGAAAGAATTCCATCTTATATGAGAAAAAGTAAACGTGGTGATGGTATGACACGTCAATCACCAGAAGCAGTTTTATATCAGGATGAAGAAATTCTTGAGACAGGAAATTATCAGGTGACAGCCAAAGTAGAAGAACTTCTTGGTATGGATCGGATACAGTATCAACAGATTTCTATGATCGCACAGGGAGAATTTTTAAAACTGCTTTATGCCAAAGGAAAAGAAAGAAGTGAGATATTTCGTAAAATTTTTGGTACTGGTTATTTATACGAATTTCAGGAAAAAATTAAACGGTGTCATCTTTCTTGCAAATATGAATATAGCAATATTCAGGATACGTTATTAGAACAGGAAGATAGTGTTTATATACCAAAAGATGAGCCAGAATATAAGATATATAAAGAATATTATAAACAGAAGCATCAGATTCCGGAATTTCTGGATATTGTAAATAGGTATCATGATCGTAAACAAAAAGAATATGAAGTTTTAAGAGAGAAGAAAGAAAAAGACGAACAAATATGGAATGAGCAGAAGATTGTTTATTCACGAATGAAAGATAAAACTGAGGAGGCTAAAAAGCTTAAATTATTGATCAAGGAACTTTCAGAGGATGAAAAAGAAGCTAAAAGACAGCAGCGTCTGATAAAAAAACAATATGATAAGATTCAGAAAGATGCCCCCAAATTACATAAAAAAGAGCTCCGTGTGGTAGAGATTGAAAAACAGACAAAGCAGTATAAAGAATTGGAAAATCTGGTAAAAAAACAGGAATCTTATCAAAATGTAAAACAAAGATATGAAAATCAAAGAGAAGAATTAAACCAGAAAAAAGAAAAAGAACAGCAAAGAGAAAAAACAATTGCAGAGTTTTTAGGTCAGACAGAAGAAATAGAGGAACAATATGATGAACTTCAAAAAGAGGAACTTCGTATGTCTGTTCGTGAAAAGCAGCTGAAGGAACTTTGTAAAGACAAAGAAAAATATCTTAAAGAACTTGTAGTTTATGAAAAGGAAATGAAAATTTATGAGAAAATTCGACTGGAACGCAGAAAATTAAAGGATCGTTTATCTGACTGGCAGGATCAGTATGATTGTAATCAGGCAGGTCTTCTGGCACGAACGTTAATAGAAGGAAAACCATGTCCTGTCTGTGGTTCAACAATACATCCGAATGTAGCACAGTTTAAAGAAAGTGATATTACGCAAGAATTGTTAAAAAATCTCAGAGAACAGACAGAAGAGATTGATCAGGAGTATAATACGGTTTTTTCAAAAGTAAGACAAAGAAAAGGGATGGTAGAGGCTCAAAGGGAAAATCTATGCCGAAAAAGTGGAAAAGAACCAGAAAATTTTGAAGAAATTGATCAATTATACGAAGAAACGATCAAAGAGTATAAAAAGATTAAAAAAGCGTTTGAGTGCATAGAGAGACAGAAAGAAAAAATTGCAGATCAGAGAGACAAGATTGAAAGATCGAAACAAAAGCAGAAATCTTATGATGAAAAAATAAATGAATTGTTGGAAAAGATACATGAGAAAGATATTTTATATAAAGAGGCAGGAGCAGGAATTTTTGAAATCAAAAAAAATCTTTTATATAAATCTCTTAAAGAGGCAAATGAAACAAAACAACAATTGCTTGATGAGATTGCAAAAACACATGAAACGGCAGATGAGATTAAGAACAAGCGGGAAATAATTCAAAGACAAGAAGTCCAGATCATAGCAGCAAGGGAAGAAAAAGAGAAAAATCTTCAAGAACTTACAGTCTGGTTAGAGCAGATGAGGTCATCCAAAGAAGAGTTTATAGATCTTAAAAAGTTTGAATCAAAATTAAACAGAGAACAAAAACAGATTCAAAAACAGACAGAAGTTCTTGAACAATTAAATAAGCAGATTCTTTTAAACAAACAGACGGCTGATCTTATGGGGAAAAAACTTGTGGAATATAAAGAAGCAGAAGAAAATTATACATTGTTAAAGGATCTTTCAGATACAGCAAATGGGGAACAAAAGGGAAAAATCAAAGTTTCTTTTGAACGATTTGTACAGTCTGTGTATTTTGATCGGATTCTTTCTGCTGCGAATCAGCGATTGGCTGTCATGAGTGAACAACGTTATTATCTGATTAGAAAAGAAGAAAATGACAATAAAAAGGGATCTTCTGGACTTGAATTAGAAATTCTTGATGAATGGACAGGGAAAAAAAGAAATATCCGGTCTCTTTCAGGAGGAGAATCATTTAAAGCAGCTTTGTCATTGGCGTTGGGATTAAGTGACGTGATCCAGAATAAAAAAGGCGGGATCACGGTGGATACAATCTTCATTGATGAGGGATTTGGAACACTTGACGGAGATTCGTTAAACAAAGCAATACAGATCATACATTCATTATCGCTTGAAGGAAATAAGCTGGTTGGTATTATATCACATGTTGAAGAATTAAAAGAGCAGATTGATCAGAAGATAGAAGTTTACAAAGATCATGCAGGGAGTAAAGTGAAATAATCAGGAATTCTTGTGACAGAAGATTATAGTCATGTTATACTAAGTGCAAAAGAAAAAATATGACAACGATTTTAAAAAATACAATTAATTTTGTCGAATTATGTCGAATCCTTTGGAAATCAACCAAAACTTGCGGAGAAATATGGGTTGTTTGTAAACTTAGAGAAAATATATAATAAAAATGTAGAGAAAAACAGAATGGGAGGACTGGATATGAACAAGATTAATGTGGCTATTGCAGATGATAACCAGAGAACCGTTGAGATGATGACAGAACTGTTAGAACAAGAAAGCGATATCGAAGTAATTGCAAGTGCTGATAACGGAGAAGATGCGTTGCGCATCATCAAGGAAAGACAACCGGATGTAGTGTTACTTGATATTATTATGCCAAAGCTTGATGGAATTGGGGTATTGGAACATTTGCAGAATGAAAATCTCAGTAAAAGACCAATCATTATTATGGTTTCTGCAATGGGCCAGGAAAATGTCTGTGAAGAAGCTATGGATTTAGGTGCATCCTATTTTATTTTGAAACCTTTTGATTTACGCACGATCATTAAACAGATCAAACAGGCAAGAATAAAGCAAGAGGTGCCTGAAAGACCATTCGTTTCTGTACCAGAGAAGATCCATGGATTAACAGAGAACCAGCTGGAGATCATTATAACGAATATGATTCACGAGATCGGAGTTCCAGCTCACATTAAAGGATATCAGTATTTGAGAGATTCTATTATGATGGCAGTATGTGATATGGATATATTGAATTCTATCACAAAGCAGCTGTATCCATCGATTGCTGAGAAATTTGATACAACACCAAGCAGGGTAGAACGTGCAATCAGACATGCAATAGAAGTAGCCTGGGGAAGAGGAAAAATGGATACGATTGATGCGTTATTTGGATATACGATCCATGCAGGTAAAGGAAAGCCTACAAATTCAGAATTTATCGCATTGATCGCTGATAAGATACGTCTGGAATATGGAGATGAGATAATATCTCAAGGGAAATAGGCAGTAGATATAGACATTGTCATGATCAGGAGGCTGAAAAAGATGGAAAAGAAGTTAAAGATTTTGATTGTAGATGGAGATGTATCGGAGGCAGAGATCCTAGAGTCTAGATTACAAACAGATTTTGAAGTAGCAGGAACTGCATTTGACGGAGTCAGAGCAGTGGAGAAAATCAAAGGACAATTACCAGATGTTGTACTAATTGATATTATGCTGCCACAGATTGATGGAATTGGTGTTATTGAAAAATGCAGAGAAGAGATGGAATATGAACAGCTTCCAGTTTTTATTGTATTGACTTCTATAGGAACAGAGAAACTCATAGAATGTATTAATCATATGGATATTGATTATTGTATGATGCGGCCGTTCAAACAAGAGGTTTTGATTCATAGGATCAAACAAGTGGCAAAGATTAAAGGGTTGGATCAAAAGATCCGTCAGAAGGAAAAACTACAAAGTGTAGAAATAAGAAAACAAAGAACGGTTCTGGATTATGAATTTAATATGAAGCAAGATGTGACAAAAATTATCAGGGATCTTGGAATTCCGGCACATATCAAGGGGTATCAATATATAAGAGAAGGGATTATTATGGCAATTGAAGATATAAATATGATGAATTACATCACAAAACTTTTATATCCGACAATTGCTAAAAAATATAAAACGACATCAAGCAGCGTCGAAAGAGCGATACGTCATGCGATCGAAGTTGCATGGAGTCGTGGAAAAGTGGAATTATTAGAAGAAATGTTTGGGTATACGATCAGTGCAGGTAAGGGGAAACCTACAAATTCAGAATTTATAGCACTGATTGCAGATAAGCTAAGATTAGATTATCATATCAATGCATCCTAAAAAGATGTAGATAGGATGTAGAAGAACAAAAATAGGGAGATTGCTTGGAGGAGAAAATATGGATGAGAGATACAATGTTTTAATTGCTGATAGCTATCCACACGAATCCAAACAATTAAAAGAAGAACTGCAAAAGCAATATAATGTAATAGCAATCGCAGAAAATGGTGAAGAAGCACTTTCTGGAATTATAAGTCTAAAACCAGATTTAGTGATCGTTGATCTGATGTTACCAGGACTTGATGGGCTTGGGGTTATTGAAAGGTGCAGGGAAGTGATGAGCCCAGATGAAGTGCCGGCATTTATAGCCTTGACAATGATGGAAAATCAAGATCTGATGGAGTATATCAGACATTTGAAAGTTGACTACTGCATGATGAAGCCATTTCAAGCAGCGATTCTTGCAGAGAGAATTACACAGATGATAAGAATTCGTTCTGTAAATACAAAGATTCAAAAAGAAATACATAAAGAAAAAGAAGAAATACCATCTATTGGTAATAAAAATGATATTCGAAGAGAGATAAGTCTTTTAGTAAGAAATTTAGGGATTCCAGCACATATCAAAGGATGCCGTTATATAAAGTGTGGAATTTTAATGGCTATGGAAGATGCAAACAGTGTTAATTATATTACCAAATCACTTTATCCGGATATTGCTAAGAAATACAAGACAACGATAGGAAGCGTTGAGAGAGCAATCCGTCATGCGGTTGACATTGTGTGGATCAGAGGAAACAAACAACTGTTAGGTGAAATTTTTGGAACTTTTGTGATTGAGCAGCAGGAAAGACCAACGAACTCTGAATTTATTGCTGCAGTTGCCGACTGGATGAGATTGGAATACCAGATTCGGGTATCATAAAATTTGGAGGAAAATATGAAACAATATATTCCAAGCTATTATAGAAATTTTCAATGCATTGCACAAAAATGTAAAGACAATTGTTGCATTGGATGGGATATTATGATTGATCGGCAATCATATGAACAATATCAAAAAGTTGCAACTCCATTAAAAAAACGCTTGAATGAGGGAATTATTCAGGAAGAGGAACCTAAGTTTTATATGAATGAAGATGGAAGATGTGCTTTTTTAAATGAGAATAATCTATGTGATATATATATTCAGCTAGGGGAAGAGGCTTTATGTGATATATGCACTGAACATCCAAGGTTTCATAATGAATATGGACATATTGTGCAGTCAGGTCTTGGATTGGCTTGTGAAGAAGCAGCTCGATTGATCTTAAACGATTTAGACTTGAAAATAGAAGAAGATGTTTTGAAATCAGAAAAAGAAGATGATGAATGGGTTAATGAATTAATGAAGCTAGAGATGTTGTTATTAAATATTCTGAAAAATAAAGAATATTGTGTGGATGAGAAGATTGATAAAATTTTTGATCTGACAGCAGCATATCAAAAGGAAATAAATTATACAGGAGAACTTACAGTACCGATTGATCAGAAGAAGATAAAACCACAACATCTTATGTTGAAGATGAGGCAGAAAGATTATTTGGAATACTGGTTTGATTTCTATAGTAATCTTGACTATATGGATGAAACATTTCAGAGTCTGCTTAGGAAATCGGTAAAAGAATTTGAAACGTGTAAGAAACAAGATATAAATGATCAATATATAGAGCGATTATTGTATTATTTTATTTATCGGCATTTTATTAAGGCATATGAAGATGATAATCTGATAGATAAAATAAAATTTGCAGTTTTAAGTGTATTGATGATAGAAATTGTGGCAAAGTATTGTAAGGTATACGATAGTTCTTTTGAACTTTTAGATATTGCTAAAATGTATTCAAAAGAAATTGAATATTCAGAGGAGAATATAGAAGCAATCTTTGAAGAACTATTGTTTGACTAATATACATAATATCTTTATAATAATTGAGAGATAGTAAATGATAAATAGAAAAACCGAAAGAGAAATATTGTATGGAAATTCGAAAGAGGAAACCAATAGGAAAGAAAAATATCAAGTATATTGAAGAACTGTATGCAGAATATTCAAAAAGGTTGTTTTTCATTGCAAGAAAATATGTTGAAAATGAAGATTTTGCAGAAGATGTTGTACAGAGTGCATTTGCGAAAGTGTTGGCATATCCTGATGGTATTTTAAAAGTGCCGAGAGATGAAGTGTTTTATTTTTTGTCTACAGTTCTAAAACATGAAGCGTATGATATTATTCAGGAAGAGAAAGATAATGAACATGAAAGTCTTGTTTATGACGATGGGACGGAAGGTGATTTTATTGAAGATCCGAGAGATAACTATCTTCAGATGATAGATTTGGATTCATTAAAATATAATCTTTCTCGAATGAAAAGACGTCATCGAGATACATTATTATTTCGGTATGTTTATGGCTTAAAATGCAAAGAGATTGCAGACATATTTAAGATTTCAGAACGAACGGTAAAAATACGATGCAGTGAGGCGAGAGTTCAATTAAAGAAGATGATGGAAGAGGACGAATTATAAAGAGAGATAAGAAAAAGGTTAGCGATAAAATTGTGCTAACCTTTTTCTTAATATTATTGATTTGTAACGATCTCGGTCAGCTTGTTTCCAACTTCTTCATATTTTTCTGGGAAGAAAATACGAATTGTATTGTTACCGCTTTTGATCTTTTGAAGATTCAAAGTGAATGTCTTATCGTGCATGTCATTGGAAACAGGAGCTGAATTAAAACTATCGATTACATTTGATACCAGTTGTTTTTTAGCATCAGATAACTTCTCAATATGCAGAGGCTTTAATTCGTCTAAAGTTGTTTGTTTTGCCTGCTTGAAAATATCAAGGTAATTAATATATTGGCTGGAAACTTTTACAGTTGATTCTTTGTCATTTTTCTTAACGACAGAAACTTTATATTCCAAAGAAGCCAGTTTCTTGCTGATTGCTTTAAAAATGTCTTTTGCCTGTGATTTTGTGATCGCAACTCCAGCATCTTTAAAACTTTTCTGGATTGTAGATACCATAGAGGACTGATAGGTTTTTAAAGTTTCCTTTGATTCCTTAGAATCAATTCCAAGATCAGTCATAGCAGAGGTGTCTTGCCTGATGATCAGATCATAAAAGGCCTCCATTGTCTTGTCTGGTTTTGCAATCGCATTGGTTTGTCCGCATCCGGCAAGAGATAATAATAACAAGATACCTAATACACCGGACAGGATTTGTCTGTAAATCCTACGTTTCATACTCTTTATCCTTTCTGTTTATTTGTATATTTAATATTATATGGATTTTGCCAGATAAAGTCAATCATTGTCGAAAGCTGCTCAAAGGTATATAAGATTTGCGTTTGCGTAACAAAAAGTTGTGTGTTAAACTAAATAACCGAAAGATGAAAAGGAGTGTTTTGGATTTATGGCAAGTAAAACATATGATGCTAACAGTATTTCAGTTTTGGAAGGATTGGAAGCTGTCAGAAAACGTCCTGGAATGTATATCGGAAGTGTATCTACAAAGGGACTAAATCATTTAATATATGAAATCGTAGATAATTCAGTGGATGAATTTCTTGCAGGATATTGTAATGAGATCACAGTTTCATTAAATAATGATGGGACTGCAACGATCATAGATAATGGACGAGGAATTCCAGTTGGAATCAATGAAAGAACAGGAAAGACAGCAGTTGAGATGGTATTTACTATGCTGCATGCGGGTGGTAAGTTTGGAGATGGAGGATATAAGATATCAGGAGGCCTTCATGGCGTAGGTGCATCTGTGGTAAATGCATTATCTACATGGCTTACAGTGACTGTCAGACAAGGCGGAAAGATTTATCAGCAAAAGTATGAAAGAGGAAAAATCATAACACCGCTTGAAGTGATTGGAACATGTCGAAAGTCTGATACAGGAACAAAGGTACAGTTTCTTCCGGATCCAGAAATTTTTGATAAAACATATTTTAAAGCAGCGATGGTAAGAAACCGTTTGCATGAGACAGCATATCTGAATCCAAACCTTACGATTCATTATATTAACCAAAGAGAAGGTGAAGAAACCACAGTTGATTATCATGAGCCAGAGGGAATCTGTGCATATGTAAAAAAATTAAATGAAGGAAAGCAAATGCTTCATGAACCAGTTTATTTTAAACGTATGGTTGATGGAATTGAAGCAGAGGTGGCTTTTCAGTATACAGAAGATTTTGGAGAAAATATTCTTGGCTTTTGTAATAATATCTATACGATCGAAGGTGGAACACATATCACTGGATTTAAAACGAAATTCACAACGATCATGAATCAGTATGCGAGGGAGATAGGAGTTTTAAAAGAGAAAGATGCAAACTTTACGGGAACAGACGTAAGAAATGGTATGACAGCGATTGTTTCTGTAAAACATCCTGAGCCAAGATTTGAAGGACAAACGAAGACAAAACTTGATAATCCAGATGCAGCCAAAGCAGTTGGAGAGATTGCAGGAGAAGAACTTGTTTTATATTTTGATAAGAATTTAGATACATTAAAGAAAGTGTTGGCATGTGCAGAAAAATCTGCAAAGATTCGAAAAGCAGAAGAAAAAGCAAAGACGAATATGCTAGTGAAACAAAAGCTATCAATTGACAGTAATGGGAAATTGGCAAACTGTGAAAGCAGAAAAGCAGAGGAATGTGAAATCTTTATCGTTGAGGGAGATTCTGCAGGAGGTTCTGCAAAAACAGCAAGGAATAGAAAAACACAGGCAATTCTTCCAATCCGTGGAAAAATCTTAAATGTAGAAAAAGCAACGATGGATAAAGTACTTGCAAATGCAGAGATCAAGACAATGATCAATTCTTTTGGATGTGGATTTTCAGAAGGATATGGAAATGATTTTGATATTACAAAGCTTCGTTATCATAAGATCATTATTATGACAGATGCCGATGTGGATGGAGCACATATTGCCACGTTACTTTTAACATTTTTCTACCGTTTTATGCCGGAGCTTATTACACATGGACATGTATATCTTGCAACGCCTCCATTATATAAGGCAATGCCAAAAAAAGGAGAAGAAACATATCTTTATGATGATGTGGCACTTTCTAAATACCGTGCAAATCATAAAGGAAGCTTTACATTGCAAAGATATAAAGGCTTAGGTGAAATGGATGCACAGCAGTTGTGGGAAACAACATTGAATCCAGAGAGCCGTACTTTAAAACAGATTGAGATCGAAGATGCGAGAATGGCATCAGATGTAACTTCCATGCTTATGGGAAGTGATGTGCCGCCTCGCAGACAGTTTATTTATGAAAATGCAAATGATGCGATGCTTGATATATAAAAAGAAAGGAAAACATAAATAATGTCAGAACATATTATTAAAGCGGAATTTTCTGAGGTTATGCAAAAATCTTATATTGATTATGCCATGAGTGTTATCTGTGCAAGAGCATTGCCGGATGCAAGAGATGGTTTAAAGCCAGTACAAAGACGAGTGCTTTATTCTATGGATGAGTTAGGCCTCCGCTATGACAGACCACATAGAAAATCTGCTAGAATTGTTGGAGATACAATGGGTAAATATCATCCCCATGGAGACAGTTCGATTTACGAATCATTAGTCGTTATGTCACAGGATTTTAAAAAAGGAATTCCGCTAGTAGACGGACATGGTAATTTTGGTTCCATTGAAGGAGATGGAGCTGCGGCCATGCGATATACAGAGGCAAGACTTCAAAAGATTACACAGGAAGCTTATCTGGCGGATCTGGATAAGAATGTTGTTGATTTTGTATCCAACTTTGATGAGACAGAAAAAGAACCAGAAGTACTTCCAGTTAAGATACCGAATCTTTTGGTAAATGGTGCGGATGGAATTGCGGTAGGTATGACAACAAGTATTCCACCACATAATCTTAGTGAAGTAATTGATGCGGTGAAAGCCTATATGCGTAAGGAAAGTATTACGAATGAAGAATTAATGGAATATATTCAAGGACCGGATTTTCCAACAGGCGGTATTGTGATCAATAAAAAAGATCTTTTAAATATTTATTCTTCAGGAATCGGAAAGATAAAATTAAGAGGAAAAGTGACTTTGGAACCTGCAAAGAAACGAGGAGAAAAGGATAAACTTGTAATTTCAGAGATTCCATATACAATGATCGGGAATAACATATCTAAGTTTTTATCTGATATTGTATCACTGATTGAAAATAAAGTAACAACAGATATCTTAGATATTTCAAATGAATCATCAAAAGATGGAATCAGAATTGTTCTAGAACTGCGAAAAGGGGCAGACGTGGAACGCCTTAAAAATCTTTTATACAAAAAGACAAAGCTTGAAGATACATTTGGTGTTAATATGCTTGCAATCGTCAATGGACGGCCAGAGACATTGGATTTAAAAGGAATCATTGAAAATCATACACAGTTTCATTACGAAGTAACTAGAAGAAAATATAAAACGTTATTAAATAAATTATATGAACAGCGCGAGATCAAGGAAGGATTGATCAAGGCTTGCGATATGATAGATTTGATCATCGAGATCATTCGTGGAAGTAAAAATCAGAAAGAAGTTAAGGCATGTCTTACAAAAGGAGATGTTGGTAATATCAGATTTCAGTCATCTGATTCTATGATCGAAGCAACAAAACTTTCATTTACAGATAAACAAGCAAGTGCGATCCTTGATCTGAAATTATATCGTCTGATCGGTTTGGAAATTTTAATGCTTAAGGAAGAATATGAAGAAATTGTTACAAAGATCGCAGAATACGAAGATATTCTGGCTAATGAAAAATCATTAAAAAATGTAATACGAAAAGAATTAGACTCGATCAAAAAAGAATTTGGATCACAAAGAAAAACCATTGTTGAAGACGCAAAAGAGGCCGTTTATGTTGCAGCACCAATTAAAGAAGAGACCGTTTATTTTGTGATGGATCGCTTCGGTTATTCGAAAACAATGGATAAAGCAACCTATCAGAGAAATAAGGATAATATTTTAAAAGAATATAAATTTATTGTGCCTTGCATGAACACAGACAAAATCTGTGTGTTTACCAATCTTGGACTGATGCATCAGATTAAAGTGCTTGATATTCCGGCAGGTAAGTTCCGCGATAAAGGTGTACCGATTGATAATCTTTGTAATTATGATAGTGCGAAAGAATATATTATACAAGTACTTGATGCCCAGACAATGATACATAGTACGTTGCTATTTGCAACTGCAAAGAGCATGTTAAAGGTAATGGATGGAGACTTATTAAATGCATCAAAAAGAACAGTACAGGCGACAAAACTATCCGAAGATGAACTGGTTGCTGTAATTGTGGCAGATTGGAGTGAAGAATCTGAGGATAAAGTTGTTTTACAGACAAAAGATGGAGTATTTTTAAAATTTCCATATGCAGAAATTCCGAAGAAGAAAAAAAGTGCACTTGGTGTGCGAGGAATGAAATTATCTAAAGATGATCTTATCACGAATGTATATGTTATGGATGCACAAAATATAAGTTCCATTATGTATAAGGAAAAAGAACTCGAATTTAACAGATTAAAATTGTCAAAACGAGATACGAAAGGAACTAAGGTCCGCAGATAAAACAGAAAGGAAATGTTATGAAAGTTGATTTGATCATACCGACTTATAAACCTGGAGAAAAATTCAAGAAATCATTAAAACGACTTGCACAGCAGACAAGAAAACCAGACAGGATCATTTTGATTAATACAGAAGCACAATATTTTGATGAGGAGATGATACGTCCATATGACAATGTGGAAGTGCATCATATTAAAAAAGAAAACTTTGACCATGGGGCAACAAGAGATTATGGAGCCTCACTTGCAGAAGATGCAGATATTTTAATGTTTATGACAGATGATGCAATTCCAAAAGATAAATATCTAGTAGAGAATTTGATAAAGGCGTTTAATGATCCAAAAGTTTCAGCAGCATATGGAAGGCAGATGGCAGATCCAAAGAAAAATTATATCGAATATTATACAAGAATCTTTAATTACCCAGAAGAAAGCAGGATTAAGAGGAGAGAAGATCTTGATACGCTGGGAATCAAAACTTTTTTTTGCTCTAATGTATGCAGTGCTTATAGAAAGACAGATTATGATGCAATGGGAGGTTTTGAACACAAAACAATTTTTAATGAAGATATGATCATGGCCTCTAAACTGATCGAAGATGGAAAAGCTGTTGCCTATCAGGCCGATGCAAGAGTCTGGCATTGGCATGATTATAAAGCAATGCAGCAGCTTCATCGTAATTTTGATCTTGCTGTATCACAGGTGGATCATGGAGGTTTGTTCTTGAAAGTAAAATCTGAATCCGAGGGAGTTAAAATGGTTATTTCAACGATCAGACATTTGATAACTAAAGGAAAAATTTATCTGATTCCGAAATATGTGATTGATTCTGGATTTAAACTGATTGGTTATAAGCTTGGAAGAAACTATAAAAAGCTTCCGAGATGGATGATCTTAAAACTTACAATGAATAAGACGTACTGGAATTTTAACGAAAACTTAATAAAATAATCTACAGTTTTTATTGATTCTATGATATAATGAGTAACCGAAAGCAGTCAATTGCGAGGAGGACACGAATGAAGATTAGAAAGTTTAAGATTATCCTGAGTATTTTTCTGATAATCGGAATTGCCGTTGGAGGAATGCTTGGATATTATGATGCACGATTAGAAGCATCTGTGAATCAGGGAAAATCATTAAATTCGGTTGATGTTGGAGATAATCTTACGTTTAACAAAGATGTTGTGAATATTTTACTTGTAGGATCTGACCATGGTGCTATTAAGGGAGATCATGGACGTTCAGACAGTATTATGATCGCTACTGTGAATTTTAAGAGCAAAGAATTAAAACTTACATCATTGATGAGAGATATGTATGTTGAGATTCCAGGTCATGGACACAACAAACTCAATGCGGCATATGCATTTGGAGGAGTCGAGTTATTGTATAAGACGATCGCGAAGAATTTTGGAATTAAGATTGATAATTATTGTGTTGTTGATTTCTCAACATTTGAGAAAGTTATCAATAAAGTTGGCG
>OLNS01000928.1_pt1 | contig 24489 bp, 19 predicted proteins | sample 1673031 | NCBI WGS metagenome assembly OLNS01 (sample SAMEA3136748, study PRJEB25190) | human gut metagenome | biome: human gut; feature: human-associated habitat; material: faeces | place: Austria | collected 2013
GCCGCAGTCCGGGCAGGTCTCAGGGCTGGTGCCGGCCGCGCAGCCGGTGCCGTGGCACTCGGTGCACTCCTGCTGGCGGGTGATGGTGATGTTCTTCTTGCAGCCGTGCACGGCCTCGTCAAAGCTCAGGGTGATCCGCACGCGGATGTCCTGGCCCTTGCGGGGGGCGTTGGGGTTGGCCTGACGGGACGAACCGCCAAAGCCGCCGAAACCGCCGCCGAAGATATCGCCGAAGATGTCGCCCAGATCCACGCCGTCGCCGCCAAAGCCGCCAAAACCGCCCGCGCCCGGGCCGCCGCCGTTCTGTGCCGCATAGCTGGGATCTACGCCCGCAAAGCCATACTGGTCATAGAGCTGGCGCTTCTTGGGGTCCGAGAGGACCTCGTTTGCCTCATTGACTTCCTTGAATTTTTCCTCGGCGTCTTTATCGCCGGGGTTATAGTCCGGGTGGTATTTCATTGCCAGCTTGCGGTAAGCCTTTTTGATCTCCGCATCCGTGGCGGTCTTGGATACCCCCAGCACTTCGTAGTAATCACGCTTTTCCTGTGCCATATCCACTCACCTCTCAATTAGTCGCACAACCTCCCCATCACAGCAGCGCACGGCTGCTTCTCGCACAGAAAGCTTCCAGCGGTCTGTACAGACCTGCCCGGCCTGCCAAGGGCTCCCCGTCAGGGGAGCTGGCGAGCGCAGCGAGACTGAGAGGTTTTAAACCCACAAAGGCCGCCCCGGCCAAAACCGGAGCGGCTTTTGGGTTGCTTATCGGCCGCCGCACCCTCCGGTTTGGCCGGGTGCCGTGCCGTTTGTGTCAGCGTTTAGACTTCCTTGAAGTCCGCATCCACGACGCCGTCGTCGTTGGGCTTCTGCTGGTTGTTGTTCGCGCCAGCATCGGGGCCGGGCTGCTGTGCGCCAGCGGCCTGTGCAGCGGAAGCGGCCTGATACATCTTCTCAAAGACGTGGCTCAGAGCCTCCTGCTTTGCCTTGATGTCGTCGATGGAGCCGGACTGGACAGCAGTCTTGAGCTCGGCCAGCTTTGCTTCCGCCTCGGTCTTGACGTCAGCGGGCATCTTGTCGCCGTTCTCTTTCAGCATCTTCTCGGTCTGGAAGACCATCTGGTCGGCACCGTTGCGGATATCGACCTCTTCACGCTTCTTCTTATCGTCAGCAGCAAACTGCTCAGCTTCCTTGACAGCCTTGTCGATGTCCTCCTTGGACATGTTGGTGGAAGCAGTGATGGTGATGTTCTGCTCCTTGCCGGTGCCCAGGTCCTTAGCGCTGACCTTTACGATGCCGTTTGCATCGATATCAAAGGTAACTTCGATCTGAGGCACGCCACGGGGAGCCGGAGCAATGCCATCCAGGTGGAAGACACCCAGGCTCTTGTTGTCGCGGGCAAACTCACGCTCGCCCTGCAGGACGTTGATCTCAACAGAGGGCTGGTTATCCGCGGCAGTGGAGAAGACCTGGCTCTTGTGGGTGGGGATGGTGGTGTTGCGGTCGATGATCTTAGTGCAGACGCCGCCCAGGGTCTCAATGCCCAGGCTCAGCGGGGTGACATCCAGCAGCAGCAGGCCCTTGACGTCGCCCTGCAGGACGCCGCCCTGGATGGCAGCACCGACAGCCACGCACTCATCGGGGTTGATGCCCTTGAACGGCTCGCAGTTGAGCTCTTTCTTCACGGCATCGTAGACAGCGGGGATACGGGTGGAACCACCGACCATCAGGACTTTCTTCAGGTCAGAGGGACGCAGGCCTGCATCCTGCAGAGCCTTGCGGACAGGGCCCATGGTACGATCGACCAGATCAGCGGTCAGCTCATTGAACTTTGCGCGGGTCAGGGTCATATCCAGGTGCTTGGGGCCGGTAGCGTCCGCCGTGATGAACGGCAGGTTAATCTGGCTGCTCATCGCGCTGGACAGCTCGATCTTTGCTTTCTCGGCAGCTTCCTTCAGGCGCTGAGCGGCCATTTTGTCCTTGCGCAGGTCGATGCCGTTCTCGGTCTGGAACGCGTCCGCCATCCAGTTGATGATGCGCTCATCGAAGTCATCGCCGCCCAGGTGGGTATCACCATTGGTGGCCAGGACCTCGGTCACGCCGTCGCCCATCTCAATGATGGACACATCGAAGGTGCCGCCGCCCAGGTCGTAGACCATGATCTTCTGGTCCTCTTCCTTATCGATGCCGTATGCCAGAGAAGCGGCAGTGGGCTCGTTGATGATACGCTTGACGTTCAGGCCCGCAATGGTGCCGGCGTCCTTGGTTGCCTGACGCTGGCTGTCGTTGAAGTATGCAGGAACCGTGATAACGGCCTCGGTAACAGGCTCGCCCAGGTAAGCCTCAGCATCGGCTTTCAGCTTCTGCAGGATCATAGCGCTGACCTGCTGGGGAGTGTACTCCTTGCCGTTCAGGGTCACCTTGTGGTCGGTGCCCATATAACGCTTGATGGAAGCAACGGTGTTCTCCGGGTTCGTGATGGCCTGACGCTTTGCGACCTGGCCGACCAGACGGTCGCCGGTCTTGGTAAAGCCGACCACGGACGGGGTGGTGCGGGCACCCTCGGAGTTTGCGATGACGACGGGCTCGCCGCCCTCCATAACAGCCACGCAGCTGTTGGTAGTACCAAGGTCGATACCAATAATCTTACTCATAAATGAAGTCTCCTCTCAATAAAGAACTTGTTTATCTCATGCTTGAGTGAAAAGCGGATGTTTATTTGAACGCTCCTTTGGGAGCGGGGAAGCTTTGCTTACTCGGCCACCACAACGGTTGCATGGCGGACGATCTTGTCGCCCAGCTTATAGCCTTTCTGGTAGACCGTGATGACGGTGCCGCTCTCCTGCCCGTCCGGGGCGGGGATCTGCTGCACGGCGTTCATGAAGTTGGGGTCAAAGGGCTTGCCCAGCGCCTCGATCTCTTCTACATGCAGGGCAGCCAGCGCCTTGGCGGCTTTGTCCAGCGTCATCATCACGCCTTTTTTGTAGTTCTCGTCGGTGGTGGGGGCGTTGGCGGCCATATCCAGCGTGTCCAGGATGGGGATGATCTGGTTCACGGCGAACGAAATGCCATCGTTGAACTTCTGGTCAGCCTCACGGGTGGAGCGCTTGCGGTAGTTTTCGTACTCGGCAGCCATCCGCAGCAGCTGATCCTTTGCCTGATTGGCATTCTTCTCAGCGGCGTCCAGCTTGGCCTTGACGGCTTCCAGCTCCCGGGCTTTCTTGTTAAAGAAGCCCTCTTTCTTTTTGCCGTCGGTCTTTTCAGCCTCGTCCGTTTCGGGGGCAGCGGCGGTCTCTTCCGGCGCTGCTTCCGGCTCGGCCTGCGGCGCGGTGTTGGGCTCCTCAGCGGGAGTTTCTTCCACCGTCTTCTTGGTTTCTTCGCTCATTCCAGGTCCTCCTTATAGATCACAGTCCGCCGGGGTGCGGCCATCTGCGGGGTGTCTTTTCGTTTGCCGCTCATTCCCTCGCCCAGCTGGTCTGCAAAGGTGTGGAGCAGCGGCATCAGTTTCTGGAACGGCATCCGGGTCGGGCCGATCAACGCGATCGAGCCCCACAGCCCGCCGCCGACCAGGTAGCGGTCGCTGACGATGCACAGGCCGGGGATCTGCGGCTCAATATCCTCGCCCAGCAGGATGCTCTCATTCTGCTCATCCAGCGGGGCAATCAGCCTTGCGGCCTCTTCCTCATCGTTCAGCAGTGTCAGGATGGTGCCCACCTTGCCGTCCAGCTGAGGCCAGTCCAGCAGGTGCTGCTCACCGCCCAGGAACACATGAGGCGTGGTGGAGTCCTGCAGGATGGCGGCGGCGGCGCTGACCACCGGCACCAGCTCCGGGCTGATCTGGCCGCACAGCTCGCTCAGGAGCCGGGACGACAGATCAACGGGTGCCACGAACGTCAGGTTGCGGTTGAGCAGCGCGGCCAGCGCGGCGGCGTTTTCCCGGGAAAGCCCGGTGCGGACCCTCGCCACACGGGTGCGGACGTAACCGGCTGTGGTGACCGCCAGCACGGCGGCGGCGCTCCGGCCCACCTGCACCACCTCATAATGGGCGATGCAGAGGTCTTCGGCGCAGGGGGTGCTGACAGCGGCGGTGCAGCCGCTGATGGCGGCCAGCGCCTTGGCAGCGCCCTGTGCCAGCTTTTCCGGCTCATGGTCCAGGCTGGCGAACACCGCGTCCACACGGGCACGGGTCACACGGTCCAGCGGCTGGTCGTCGGTGAGCAGATGATCCAGATAATAACGGTAACCCTTGGCACTGGGGACACGGCCCGCACTGGTGTGGGGCTGCTCCAGCAGCCCGAGCTTTGTCAGTGCGGCCATCTCATTGCGCAGCGTGGCGCTGGAGACTGCCATGTCAAAGTAGTTTGCCAGCACACTGCTGCCAACGGGTTCGCCCTCGAGGCCATACAGCGCTACAATCGCCTGCAAGACTCGCTGCTTGCGTGCATCCATTGTCATAGCGCCTGCCTCCATTCGTTGTTTTTTGTTTCTTTAGCACTCCATCTTCCTGAGTGCTAAGACCATTATAGCCAAATTTCCGGCGCTGTCAATAGCTTCCCAGAAAAGTTTTGAAAGATTCACAAATTCGTAATAACCACGCACGCAAAAAAGGGCCCGTGTCCAGCACAGGCCCTTTTTTCACTTTCATTCTTCCATCTGTTTTGCCAGAAAAGCGGCCGCAACGGCCACGGCTTTCTGCTGGGAGGCGTCCGGTTTGGCGCTCCGGTCCTCTGTCAGCAGGCCCACGGCCCCGGCCACGTCTCCCGCCGCGATGATGGGGAACGCGCACAGCAGCACCCGGGGCGAACCCTCGCAGGGGAGCACCGTCTGCTCCGCGTCCTGCCGCAGGTAGGGCTTGCGGCTTTCCATCAGCTTTTCCAGCGGCTGGCTGATGCTCCGGTCGGCCAGGTCCCGCCGCCCGGCACCCGCCACGGCCATCATCCGGTCCCGGTCGGCCACAAAGGCCGTCAGGGCAAAGCACTTGCTCAGCACCTCGGCGTACTGCATCGCCACCCCCTGCAGCTCCCCGATGGGCGAATACTTTTTAAAGATGACCTCGCCGTCCCCGGTGGTAAAGATCTCCAGCGGGTCTCCCCGGCGGATGCGCTGGGTGCGGCGGATCTCCTTGGGGATGACCACCCGGCCCAGCTCGTCGATGCGGCGGACGATTCCAGTTGCTTTCATGGGTTCCATTTCCTCGCTTTCCAGCCCCGTGGGGCTCAGGCTCCTAGATTCTGTACAGTATGGGTATTATGTGGAAAGCAGGCTGGAATTATTCGTCTCTCTATTCTTATAATAATGTCTTTATGTCTTTTATCGTCCCTGTCTGCCGGGCTTATGGGCTTTATCCTCGTACATCCGCTGGTCGGCCAGGATGCGGATTTCTTTTACCTCCGTGCTGTCCGCCGGGTAAAGGGCGCTGCCGCAGCTGGTGCCGATGTGCAGCTCCTGCCCGTTGATGACGAACGGCTGCGTCAAGACATTTTTGATCCGCTCGGTCCGCTTGGCGCAGAATTCCTCGCTGAGGGCTCCGTTGACGATGAGGGCAAACTCATCGCCGCCGATGCGGAACGCATAGTCCGTGCTCCGCACACAGGTCCGCAGCCGCCCGGACACAGCCTTGAGCAGCTGGTCGCCCACATCGTGGCCGTAGGTGTCGTTGACGGGTTTGAAGCTGTCCAGATCCAGATAGAACAGCGCAAACGGCTCCCCGGCCTTCTCCTTTTTCTGCAGGGTCGCGTTGAAGAATCTCTCGTTGGAAAGGCCGGTCAGGCCGTCGGTGTTGGCAAGGTCCTCCATCTTCTGCCGCTCGGTACTCTCCCGGTGGAAAGCTTCTTCCTGTTCCGCCAGCACAAAACGAAGGTCCATCTTGATGCTCCGCACCAGCGCGGCCACCACCGCCAGTGCCAGGAATGCCAGCAGGAAGATGGTGACGCACTGCACTTTACGCATTCCGGCGTCCACCACGTTCCGCTCCACGATGCCCACAATGGTCAGGTCCTGGAAACCCACGGGCTGGTACACCAGATAATAGTTCCGGCCCTTAAAACGGTAGGGCACACTGCCGCTGCCGCCCTGCAGCGTCTGCTCCTGCATCTCCCGGAGACACGTCTCGTTCACCTCTGTGTTGGTTTCCAGATAATCAAACAGGTTTTCCATCCAGGCCGTGATCTCACTCTTGGGCTCTTCCGAGAGCATGATATCGCCGTTGGGGTGGATGATGTAGCAGTCGCTCCGGCCACCGTAGGCCCGTCCGCCGATCATCTCTTCAATGGTATCATTATCATAGCTGACCGCCAGGCTGGTGTAGGTGACGCCGCTCATGGTGATGGGTTCCACCGGTACTGCAAACACGACCTTGCGGATCCCACTGGTCGCCGTATAACTGGAAACGATCGGTTCTCCCGCCACCTGCAGCGCCGTAAACACAGCCTGGATGTTTTCACTTCCCAGTCCCTCACGGCCGTCTACCGTCCAGTAATCGCCGTTCTCATTCGCCATATAAAAATCGCTGTAGTTCCAGGTCTTCTTTTCCTCTTCAAAGTCCTTCCACTGGGTAGCCGTCTCGGGGGCGGCCATCTCCCTCAAGTAACCGCCCCAGTCCGTGAGGACATTCCAGTTGCGCTGGGCAAACATGGTAAAGGTCTTGTTCACCTGTTCATAAGTCTCCAGCATGGCCTGCGTGCCCTCGTAATAGATCTGCTGCCGGATGTAGAGCGCATAAAAGAAGATGCTCACGGTCATGAGGAGAACGAGAGCCATGGAAAGGTAAACTTTTTCTTTGTTTTTACGCATTTTTACGCTTTCCTCCGTCTTTTTCACCGAAACGTTACCCCCCCCGGCCAAAAAATGCAGGAAAGAAAAAGGCTCTGCTCATCATTCCCAATATACCAGATTTCCAGAATCCGTCAATGCACGATTTTTTCAAAATCTGGACAAAAAATTCTATATCTTTGCCAAATCTTTGCCGTTTTTCGGCGTTTGCGTTTCCCTGACGTGTATGTTACAATAAAACCACGTTTTGATACTGCAATGTACAGGGAGAGGGCGGAAAAAGATGCAGCAGGTTTTGGTTTTGGGCGGCGGAGCCTCCGGGCTTGCCGCCGCACTGGCGGCAGCGCGGGCCGGGGCGCGGGTGACGGTGCTGGAGCGGAATGCAAAACCCGGTAAAAAGCTGCTGGCCACCGGCAATGGCCGCTGCAATCTGGACAACACCGGCATCGCGCCCGAGCGGTATTTCACCTCGGATCCGGCCGGGCTCAAGCCTCTGCTGGCTGCCGTCAACGCGGCCGACCCGCTGGGCTGGTTTGAGTCGCTCGGCCTCTACACCCGCACCGACGAGGCCGGGCGGGTGTACCCCTACTCCAACCAGGCGGCAGACGTGCTTGCCCTGCTGGAGCACCATCTGGAAAAATACAACGTCCGCATCCGCTGCGGGTGCACTGTCCGCACCCTGAGCCAGAGCCGGGGCGGGTACGCCGTCCAGTTTGTCAATGCCGACGGCCAGCCCGAGAGCCTGCGGACGGACGCCGTCATCTGTGCCATGGGCGCGGCCGCCGGGCCCCAGTTTGGCACCGACGGCTTTGGCACCACCTTTGCCGCCCAGTGCGGCGGAAAGCTGGCCCCCCTTTACCCATGCCTGACCGCTTTGCAAATTGCAAAGCCACAGAAAGCACTGGCGGGCATCCGGGCCAAAGCCACGGCCTCCCTGCTGGATGGCAGAACTCTGTTGGCCGCAGAGACCGGCGAGGTCCAGTTTACGGACTACGGCCTCTCCGGCATCTGCATCATGCAGCTGTCCGGCCTGCTGGCCCCGGGCCGTGGGCCGAAACAGCCCACCGTGGAGCTGGACCTCTTCCCCGCGCTGGACGAGGCGGCCCTTGCCGCCCTGTTTGCGGCCCGCCCGCCCCGCCTTGCCGGGGACAGCCCGGCGGAATTCTGGCTGGGCCTTGTCCACCCCAAGCTGGGCCGGGCCCTCTGGGCGGCGGCACGGCTGCCGGAAACGTCCCTCCACGCCCTGCCCCCGCAGGCATGGCAGACGCTGGCCCGCACGGCCAAACACTGGCGGTTTGAGGGGCTGACCCCCTGCGGCTGGAAGCAGGCCCAGACCACCGGCGGCGGCCTCTGCCTCAACGAAATGGACGAGCGGTTCCAGTTCCAGGGCTGCCCGGGCCTTTACTTTGTGGGCGAGACGCTGGACTGCGCCGGCAGCTGCGGCGGGTTCAACCTCCACTGGGCTTTTGGCAGCGGCCTGGTGGCCGGGCGCAGTGCGGCAAAGCCTGCCCGGCCCCAAAGGCCTTCAAACCCTAAAAAGAAACGCTGATACCACAAAAGGGCGTCCGCTCATGGCAGACGCCCTTTGTTTTGCTATTTTTTATTCGTTGACTGCATGGCCGCCCAGAATCTCCAGCTCTGCCAGTGCTTCCGCTTCCCGTGCCTGCTTGGCTTCCTCGGCAGCTTCCGCCTCCTCGGCTTTCTGGTACTCGGCAAAAACCGACCACATGGGCGGGATGTCTTTCCCATTCACCTTGCGATCGAGATAGTTTTTCGTGATCTGCACCACCGTGCCGGAGAGTGCCAGCACCGCAAGGAGGTTGGGGATCATCATAAGGCCGTTGAACGTATCGGAGAGATCCCACGCAAGGCCCAGCTTCATGGTGGCACCCACCACCACCATGCCCACGAAGATCACTTTGTAAACACGGGTGCCTTTCTGGCCGAAGAGATATTCCACAGCCTTGGTGCCGTAGTGACTCCAGCCCAGCACCGTGGAATAGGCGAAGAAGAGGAGCGAAATGGCAATGAACTTGGGGCCAAAACTGCCAAAGGCCGCTGTGAACGCCTGGCCCACCAGCGCATTGTCCTGCACGCCTGCCAGCACGCTGCCGCTCTCAATGTCCACCACGCCGGTGGTCAGGATGACCAGTGCCGTGATGGTGCAGACCACAATGGTGTCTGCAAAGATCTCAAACACGCCCCACATGCCCTGCTGGACGGGTTCTTTCACATTGGCGGAGGAATTGACCATGACGGCCGAGCCAAGGCCGGCCTCGTTGGAGAACGCGCCCCGCTTGAAGCCCCAGGTCAGGCTCTGGCTGATGCCGTAGCCCAGCGTGCCGCCGCCTGCGGCCTGCAGGTTGAACGCGCCCCGGAAGATGGCCCGGAATGCCGCCGGGATGTTGCCCGCGTGGAGCACCACGATGACGACAGCACCCACGATGTAGAACAGTGCCATAAGGGGCACCAGTTTTTCGGTGACAGCGGCCACCCGCTTGAGGCCGCCCAGCACGATGAGGGCCGTGACCACCATCAGCGCCACGCCCGTGACGAGGGAGGGCGTGTGGAACGCGGCGTTCATGTTGCCCGCGATGGAGTTGATCTGGCTCATGTTGCCGATGCCGAACGATGCCAGAATGCAGAAACAGGCAAACAGCACCGCCAGCACCTTGCCCAGCGTTTTGCAGCCTTTCTTTGCGCCCAGGCCGTCAGTCAGGTAATACATGGCACCGCCGGACCACTCGCCTTTTTCATTTTTGCGGCGGTAGTACACGCCCAGCACGTTTTCCGAAAAGCTGGTCATCATGCCCAGAATGGCCATGACCCACATCCAGAAGATGGCGCCCGGCCCGCCCGAGACGATGGCCGTGGCCACACCCACGATGTTGCCGGTGCCAATGGTGCCCGCCAGCGCCGTGCACATGCTCTGGAACTGGCTGATGGCCATGTCCTCTTTGCTGGTGTGGGCGGTGACCTCCTTGTTGGTGAACACCGCGCCAATGGTGTGCCGCATCCAATGGCCCACCCGGCGGAACTGGAAGCCGCCGGTGCGCAATGTCATCCACAGGCCGGTGCAGAACAGCAGCGCCAGCCCGATGGGCCCCCAGACGATGCCGTTGACCATCCCGTTGATCTTCGTGATCCACTCTACCATACGTTTCCCTCTCTACACACAAAAACCCTCTGGAACCCGCGCTGCACTCTTTCCCCCAGTGCCCGCGCATCCTGTTCTTCTCACAAGAACAATTGTTTGCAATAAGAAAACTTTATCATATTTTTCCGGCGCGCGCAAGGTTTTTCTCCCATTTTATGCTGCAATTTCATCCATCATGCCCGGAGATGAATTTTAATATGGTATGACTTTTTTCGATTTTTCAGAGTTTGCATCCTGTATAACCGCCATACAAACAGCCCATCCTCCTGCTGAAAGGGGGATGGGCTGTTTTGCATTCTCATCACGATAAAACCCCCGGCTGGCAGCCGTTCTGGGCCGCACTGGGGGCAGCGCTTCTGGTACTGCTGCCGCTGGTGGGCGGCACCATCCTGCTCACCCGGCAGTCCCTCCGCACCAAGCTGGCCGCCAAACCCCAGAGCGGGGTGGCTGTCCGGATGCCAAAGACCGAAAACCAGCTCACCCTGCTGGTCTGCACCGCAGGCGAGCAGCCGGGCTTCGTGCTGCTCTACCTCAACGCCAGCCAGAACTGCATCCGGCTGGCAGCGCTGCCTGCGGAGACTGCCATCCCCTTTGGGCAGGGGGAGGCCACGCTGGCCCAGTGCTATGCCGCAGCCGGCCCAGCCCGCTGCCGGGAAGCCTTATTGGAGCCTCTGGCTCTGCCCGAGACCACCCGCTATCTCGCTCTCTCCCCCAGTGTCCTGGCCGCCATCGCGGACCGGTACGGGATGCTGCGGGTGGGCTTTTCCGGCGCGCTCACCGCCGACGAGCTGGCCCAGTGCGGCCTTTCCGGCGGGGTGCAGGCTCTCTCGGCCCGGGAGGCGCAGAGCCTCTTTTCCGGGTGGGACAAAGACGGCACCCTCCCGCCCAGCCACCGGGCTGCCGCCCGGGCGGCGGTGTGGGACGCGTTTTTCCGGCAAGATCTCGAACTGCTCCCCACGACCCTCCCTGCGGCCCTCCGGGCCCACAGCTCGGAGCTGCTGACCGACCTGACGGCGCAGGACTTATTGACACTGGAAAGCACGCTGGAGTTTCTGGCCAACGGCAATGCCGCCGTTTTCGCCGACGCGCTGCCCGGCGCGTGGAACCCCACCCGCCGCTTTTACGGGTTGACGGATGCTTCCCGGGCCTCCGTGCAGACCCTCTTCAACGTCTGGCCCACCGAGGCGCAGGCGGCATCGTCCAGCGAGCCGTAACCCAGCACCAGCGTTCCGGTCTGGTGCCGGGCTCCGGTCAGGTCGTAATCGCTCAACAGGTTCAGCCGCACCCCCTCGGCCTCGGCAGCCCGGCGGAGGGCTTCATCCGGCGGGGCATTTTTCAGGGAGGCCAGCAGGTGCAGGCCGGTATGGAGCCCCGCCAGCCGCAGCTGCCCGGGGGCAAAGGCAGCGTTCAGGGCTGCCGTCAGGGCATCCCGCCGGGCCTTGTAAGCCACCCGCTCCCGGGCCAGATGCCGGGTAAAATACCCCTCGGTGATGAACCGGGCCAGCGTCTGCTGCTCAAACCGGCCCACCGTGCTGGCATAGAGGCGGTAGGTCTTCCACCAGGCGGGCAGCAGGTGCTCCGGCAGCACCATATAGGCGATACGGATGCTGGGGGCCAGGCTCCGGGAGCAGGTGGAAAGGTAGACCACCGGGCCGTCGGCCCCCGCCATCCCCTGCAGACTGGGCAGGGGGCGGGTGTCAAAACGGAACTCGGAATCGTAGTCATCCTCAATAATATACCGCTCCCCGGGGCGCTTGGCCGCCCAGTGGAGCAGCTCGGCCCGGCGGCCCGCCGGCATGGTGACGCCTGTAGGGAACTGGTGGCTGGGGGTAACGTAGCAGACCGACGCCCCGGACCGGGAAAGTTCTTCGATGGAAAGGCCGTCTTCGTCCACGGGCAGACAGCAGCACTCCACGCCATTGTTCTCCAGCACCTGTTTGGCGCGGGGGTACCCGGGGGTCTCCACGGCGGCTTTGCCGGGCAGCAGCGGGGCCAGCAGGCCCAGCAGGTATTCCAGGCCGGCTCCCACCACGATCTGCTGGGGCGAGCACTGCACGCCCCGGTATTCTTCCAGATAATCCGCCAGCGCCTGCCGCAGCTCCCAGTCGCCTTGAGCATCGCCGTGGGTCAGCAGCTCCGGCGAGGAGTAGAGCAGCTCCTTTTGGAGCCGCGCCCAGGTACGGAACGGGAAGAGCGCCGGGTCCACGCCCCGGGTGGAAAGATCATACCGGACCGGCGGAGAGGGCGGTGCGGCCTCCCCGGCAGGCGCTTCCGGCTCCATGGGCTTTGCCGGAGTGCCCGGAGCACGTTCCGGCCGGGGAGGCAGAGCCAGATATTCCTGTACATAAAAGCCGCTGCGCTCCTTTGGCTCCAGATAGCCCTCCGCCGCTAAGATCTGATACGCGGCATCCACCGTGTTGACAGAGACAGAAAGCTCTGCCGCCAGCCGCCGTTTGCCGGGCATCCGGGTGCCTGCCGGGATCGCCCCGGCGCGCATCTCGGCGGCAAGGCTCTGATACAGCTGCTCATACAGCGGCACAGCGGAAGCCGCGTCCAGTGCTGTGGTCAAATGGAACACAAAACCCCTCCTCTTTTTGGGCAAAGGCCCGAACTGACCCCATAAAAAATCTTTATTCTGGGTATTTTCATGGTGTCAGTTCCGCGTATAATAGGAGCATACCCGATCGGAGCAGAAATGTCAACTATTCCGGTGGGTAAGCGGTTGCGAAGCAATCAAAGCCCCAGTGGGGCTTTGAAGCGAAACGAACGGTCTTGCAAGGCAAGATGGAGGGACCCCGCCCCGACAAGTTCGTAAGACCTTAAAATTGGAGGGAATCATCTGATGTCTACCACTGTAATGTGGCTGCTGCTGGCAGTCGTTGTGATCCTGATCGTCTTTGCCAGTGTGCTGTACAAGCGCACCTTTACCGTCCACGAGCTGGCCCTGACCGGCGTGATGGCCGCTCTGAGCCTTGTGGCTTACCTGTTCTTCCGCATCCCGTTCTACGGCGGCTCCTCGTTCCACCTGGGCAACACCTTTACAGCCCTGACGGCTCTGCTGCTGGATGGCGTCTCCGGCGGTCTGGCCGGTGCCATTGGTCTGGCTCTGGCCGATATCCTGGCCGGTGACCCGGGCTACGCCATCACCACCTTTGTGCTGAAATTCATCATCGGCATCACCTGCGGTGCCGTGGCCCACAAGGTCTTCAAGCTCCGCGACCGGAACGCCCATGAGAAAGGCTATCTGGTCAAGGTCATCGTGGCCGCCGGTTCCGGCCTGTTCCTCAATGTCCTGACGGATCCGTTCCTCGGCTACTTCCGCAACGTGTTCATCTTCGGCCAGGAATACACCGTGGCACAGGCCCTGTCCAAGATCGCCGGCGGCGTCACGCTCGTCAACAGTGTGGCCTCCACTGTCTGCGTCGTCATCCTGTACCTGGCTCTGCGTCCCGCTCTGGAGCGTGCAAAGCTCCTGACCAAGGGCGAAACCAAGTAAATTCTTCTTTCACGGCTCCCCCCGCCGTGCTCACACAACGGAAAAAGCGCCCAGTCATTGGCTGGGCGCTTTTCCGTTATTTTGTCACAGTTTTTCAAACACCAGGAACCGGAATGCAATCTCCGTGGTCAGCTCCGGCAGAGCGGCCAGACGGGCAGCGCCGTCCCGGGGCGTTTTCCAGTAGTAAGGCGTCATGGCAAACAGAGCTTCCAGCTGGGAGGCAGGCACGGTGATGGTGCCACGCGCTTCCCGCTCCCCGATGGGACGGAAGCCCTCGTAGGCCACCTCCTGCACCGGGTTTTTATAGGGCTCCGCGTACAAAACGGCTTTCATCTGGTAGAGATGTTCCGCCCCGGGCACGACGTAGATCATCCGTCCGCCGGGGCGGAGCACCCGCAGGAACTCTTCCCGCGCAAAAGGCGAGAAACAGTTGAGCAGCAGGTCGGCCCAGCCGGTTTTGACCGGCTGGTGGAAGCTGGACGCCACCGCATACCGGGCCGTGGGCAGAGCCTTGGCGGCCAGCCGCACGGCGGGCTTGGCAATATCAAACCCGGCCAGCTCCAGCGGACGGGCGGCAGCGGCAAACTGCCGCGCGATGCAGCGGTCATACCAGCCCTCGCCGCAGCCTGCATCCAGCAGGCGGAGGGGAGTTTCCTGTGCGGCGGGGATGCCGTATTCCAGGCACAGCTCCCCCAGCGCCTGCCCGAAGATGCCGTAATACCCGGCACTCAGGAACGCGCGGCGGGCGGCCACCATCTCCTTGCTGTCGCCGGGGGCTTTCGTCCGGGTATTCTGGACGGGCAGTAAGTGCCAATAGCCCTCTTTGGCGCGGTCAAAACAGTGGCCGGAGGGGCATTTCAGGGTCACATCCCCGGCAAGCGGTGCCCCGCACAGCGGGCAGCGCCAGGGTGCAAACGCAGCGGTGCCCATTACACTTCCTCGCTGTGGTCCTCAATGGGGGCCGTTGCGCCGCCGTGGGCGCTCATATACTCTTCAAAGTTGGTAAACTTCTGCTGCGGCGGGCGGCGGCTGATGAGGACAAGGCCCGGGTCTTCGTCCTTGGCGGCGGCCACACGGCCCCGGCGGCTGGGCTCGGCCTTGGGGGCACGGGCCGGGCGGCCTGCCCCCTGCCCCGCGCTGAACGCGCTGCCACGGCGGTTTGCCTGCGGCTGGCTGCCGGGCTGTGCATTCCGGGGCTCGTTCTGGCTGCCGCTCTGGTTCTGGGCCGGGCGGGCACCGCGGTCATTCCGGTCATTCCGCTCATTGCGGCTGCCGCGGGCATTGCGGTCACGGCGGCTGTTGTTCTCGCTCTTGGGGCCGTTGTTGCCCTGCACCGGGGCGGCGGGCTTGGCGGCCGGAGCGGCATTCTGGTTCTGATTCAGATTCTTCTTGGCCGGGCGGAGCGGAGTTGTCTCCGGGGCGCTGACAAAGTGGGGGTCAAACTTGGGCTGTGCGTTGCTGCCGCGGCTCGGGGCCTGCGCGGCGCCGCCCTCACGGCGGCGGTTATTATTGGAACGGCGGTTTTCATTGCGTCCGCCGGGAGTGCGCTTCTGGTTTTCGTCCATGAGATGTTCCTCTTTTGCTTCGATTTTGGGGGTCGCGTTTGCCTTTTGGGCTTTGGGTTCGGCCTTGACGGCCTTTGCCGCTTTTGCGGTTTTTTCTGCTTTGGGTGCTTTTTCCGCCTTGGCGGCTTTTACAGGCTTTTCAACCGAGGCCGGGGCCTCGGCTACGGCCTCCATCTTGGGTTTTCTGCCCCGCACCGGGGGCGCTGCTTTCACCGGGGCAGGCACGCCGTCCCAGGGGTGGCCGGAGATGACCGGGATCTGACGGCGGTTCAGCTTTTCGATGCCGGCCAGATACTCTTTTTCCTCGGGTGCACAGAAGCTCACCGCCGTGCCGTCGGCACCGGCGCGGGCCGTGCGCCCGATACGGTGGACATAGGTCTCGGGCACCTCGGGCAGGTCGTAGTTGAAAACATGGGACAGCTCGCTGATGTCAATGCCGCGGGCCGCGATATCGGTGGCCACCAGCACTTTTGTTTTGCCGGCCTTGAAGCCCTCCAGTGCCGCCACGCGGGCGGACTGGCTCTTGTTGCCATGGATGGCGGCGGCAGGGATGCCCTGCTTGTTGAGGTCTTTGGCGATCTTATCCGCGCCGTGCTTGGTGCGGCTGAACACCAGTGCGTTGACCACCGGCGGGTTCAGGTTCTTGATGAGCCAGGGCAGCAGGAGCTTCTTGTTGCCTTTTTCGACAAAATACAGGCTCTGGTCGATGCGGTCCACGGTGCTGGAGACCGGGTCCACCTTGACGAACGCCGGGTCTTGCAGGATGCCGGCGGCCAGCTGCTCGATCTCTTTGGGCATGGTGGCGCTGAACATGAGGTTCTGGCGCTGCTTGGGCAGCTTGGCGATCACTTTCTTCACGTCGTGGACAAAGCCCATGTCCAGCATCCGGTCGGCTTCGTCCAGCACAAAAATTTCAATGTTCGAGAGGTCCACCAGCCCCTGCCCCACCAGGTCGTTCAACCGGCCCGGGCAGGCGATGAGGATCTCAACGCCCTTTTTGATGGCCTCCACCTGCGGAGCCTGGCCCACACCGCCAAAGATGACGGTGGCGCGCAGCTTCTGGTACTTGCCGTAGGCGGCAAAGCTCTCCCCGATCTGGAGCGCCAGCTCCCGGGTGGGGGTGAGGATCAGCGCCCGGATGGCACCCGGCTTGCGGGGCTTGGCGGCATTGAGGCGGTCCAGCATGGGCAGCGCGAAAGCAGCGGTCTTGCCGGTGCCCGTCTGGGCGCAGCCCATTAAATCCCGTCCTTCCAGCACCGGCGGAATGGCTTTGGCCTGGATGGGCGAGGGCGTTTCGTAGCCCGCCTCCGCAATGGCACGCAGCAGGGGGGCGGACAGATTCAGTTCGTTAAAAGTCATGGTTCTCCTATTGGGTTATTCGATAATTTTCCGGCACTCGATGTAATAGCGTTTTTCCTCCGCATGGCCCATACTGAACGTCTTGCGGGGCAGCACGCCGCCCATCACGATGCCTTTGAACAGGTCGCTCTTTTCAAAGGGCGGCAGCAGGAAGCCCACCCCGCCCTGTTTGGTCAGGGCACGGACCGCAGGCTCATCGTGGACATAATCCACCCGGGCCTCCTTATGGCGGGCCATAAAGTACTCAATAAATTCATCAATGGTGCCCACGGTCAGGGGGGCCACCGGGTCTTCAAAGCTCAGCACATTGGCGATGTGGGGGCCTGCCAGGGTAAAGGACTGCTTTTTGGAGTTGCCAAAGCAGATGCCCGCCATATTGCCGTCGCTCCAGGTAATGAGGGCCAGCAGCACGGCCCCGCAGTCCACGTTGAAGAGCACCCGGTGGATGGGCTCGATCTCAATGGCAGGCGAATGGACATTGCACACCTCGGCCAGACACCAGCGGGCGGGATGAGTCTCCCGCTGCTCGGGCGTCAGGGTGGGCTTCAGCTCTTCCCAGTAAGCCTTGGCGGAGGCCAGCGAGTGGTTGCCGTCGCCCACAGCCAGCGTCAGGGGTTTGGCCCCCCTGGCCTCCGGGTACTTGGCGTCAAAGGCCTCCTGGCTGCCCAGGCCCTGCAGGGCCGCGTCGATCCGGGCCAGCAGGGCGGGGTCTTCCACAGCCCAGCCCGCAATGTGGCCGCCGCCCAGCATCAGCTCGCCCTCGTACACCTTGCGCAGCTCGTTCTTGCGGGCACCGATGGGCTCAATGAGGGTGCAGGCCGGGTCATCGGCCAGCATCATCACATGGGGCGTTTCGAGGCAGGCACCCCGGCGCACCGCCATGCGGGGCGGGATGCGCTCCTCCACCGTCCGCTCACTGGGACGGATGGCCTGGCGGGCCCCCTGGGCATAGCTGTAGGCTTCCAGGTCGATCTTGCCCACAAGGCCCTGCCGCACCCGGCCGCTCCGCTCGGTGCGCTCCACATAAATGAAGCCGTCTACCGCGCGGGTCAGCACGTTGTGGGCATAGTCCTCCATGGTCTCGTGGATCTTGGCCACCCGGGCGGGCACATCGCTTTCTTCCAGATAGACCTCCGGCAGGATCAGGTTCAAGGCGCTGGGGCTGCCTGCTGCCGCCTCCGCGGCCCGCTCCCAGTAAGAACGGTCGCTGGTAAACTGATCACAGGCCACACAGCCCCACTGCTCCAGCGGGATCTGCTCCGCAGGCAGCAGAATGTGTGCCGGGGAAAAGCACGATGTCTGATTCATAGTGGATCCCTCGCTTTCATCTTTCCAAAAATGCAGCCAACGCAATACTTACGATCACTCGAACCGGCCCGCCGCGTCGTCCCGGATGACGGTGTGCTCCACACCGGCGTCCTCCAGCATCCGGGTCAGGGTGGTGCGGCCAGCTTCATCCAGTGTGGAAGAGCCGGGCACCTCCACCAGCAGGTTTTTCATGCCCAGCTGGGCAGCCGGCACGCCCAGCGCGCTGGTGGCATCCGTCACCTGGCTCAGGCTGTAGCCGTACCAGAGGGTGACTTCGGTGCCAAAACGGCTCTGCCAGGCGGCAATGTCCACCGCCAGCTGCCCGGCACGGTCCACCCCGTTGGTGCTGCCGTAATCCTGCTTGGAGCTGGTGGAAGACGGGAACTGCACGTTCTTCAGCAGCACCTGATCAAAGCCCATGCCGTGCACTTCCTCGATCAGGTCGCCGATATACTGCACCGCCTCCGCCGCATAGGGGTTGAGCCACGGGTTTCCGCCCGCCGAGGCCTTGTTGTCCAGCCAGAGGTATTCCTGGCCTTTATAGCGGATGGCCATGGCGTGGTCCGCGCGGGCACCGGCCGGGTCACGGAATGCGGCCAGCTGCGCCACCGGCGTGATGCCGTTTGCCTTGAAGACGCGGGCAATGGCTGCCGCATCCACCGGGTTTGCCGCCACACTGCCCGCGGCTGCAGGCACCTGGGAGGCATAATACAAGCTGCCCGCCGTATCCTTGAGCGGGACCACCGCATACACGGCACCCTGTGCCGCCAGCTGCTGGGCAGCGGCGGTGATGGCAGCTTCATCGGTCAGGGTGGTCACATCCACTTCCGCCCAGCTGCCCGCCACAATGGCGGTGCCGGGGGTGGGTTCCGGTTCCGGCGCAGGCTCCGGCTCCGCCACGGAAGAAGCCGCCGCTTCCGACGCGGCCGTGCTGCTGGCTGCCTCCGAGACGGCCGGAGAGGAAGCGCTCAGGTCGCGGTTGCGCACCACCGTGTACCAGGTGTGGGTGGCCCAGTCCAGCACATGGGGCGCTGCCAGCCAGCCGATGCCCAGCACCGCCAGCACCAGCACCGCAATGCCAATGCCCTTTTTCAGCTTCATTTCCCGGCTGTAAAAACTGCGCCGGTAGCGCTTGACTTTAGGGCGTTTTTTATAGTGTGCCATAGTTCGTTACTCCCCTCCTTGCAGAGATCAGAGGATCACAGAATGTCCGGTAAAGCCATAGATGGCCAGCGCCAGCACGCCGATGTAGACGAGCGTGACGGGCAGGCCGCGGAACGCCGACGGGATGGCCCGGCTGCGCAGGCGGTGCCGGGCCTCCGTGACCAGCAGGACAGCCAGCAGGTAGCCCAGGCCGCTGCCCAGGCCAAACCCCAGGGACTGGCCCAGCGTAAAGCTCTGGGTGCGCTCCACCAGCACCGTGCCCAGCACGCAGCTGTTGATGGCTGCCACCGGCAGGATGCGGAGGAGCTGGCCGCTGCGGGGGCCTTTGACTGCCCGGAGCACCAGATGTTCAAAAATGCAGACCACCGCCACGCAGGCCACATAGACCACCGGGCGGAGCTGGGCGCGGTTTGCCAGCGGGGCAATGAGCTGGCCGGCGTAGAACGCCAGCGGGGCCACCAGCAGCTGGGTGACACAGAGCAGCAGCGCAAACCACCAGCTGTTGGTGCGGTCGTCGCCCACCAGCTGCACCAGGCGGGACACGCCCAGGCCGCGGGTGAACACGGCGCTCTGCGCAAAGACAGCCAGCACCGCATAGCTGCAGAAGATGCCAACGGCACGCAGGACTTCACTCATGCTCGCGGTTCGCCTCCTTCTGGTGATGCACGGCCACGGTATTGCGGGCCTCTGTCTTCAGGTAATTTTTCCGGTGCTGGGCCAGGGCGCGCCAGATGGCGCACAGGATGCCCAGCACGATGAAGCCGCCTGCCGGCATTCCGGCCATGGGCAGCACCGGGCGGCTGAGCAGCGGCAGGCCGAACACCGTGCCCAGTGCCATCCACTCCCGCACACAGCCCAGCAGGAGCAGCAGCAGCACATAGCCCAGCGTGATGCGCAGGCCCTTGGAGACTGCTTTCTGCATGGTCTCCTGCACACGGCCAAAACGGTAGATGAGCAGGGGCTCCACCACCAGCATGGGCAGGTAGATGCCCAAAGCCAGCAGATCCACCCCGAACAGCGCGTTCAGGATGGGATACACGGCCAGATACACCACTGCCGCGCTGCCGCTGTAGATGAGGCCGCGGGGCAGCAGTTTTTTCTCCAGTTCTTCTTTGGCGGGCTGCTCGTCCCGCAGGGGGAACGCCCGGCTCAGCAGGCAGGCCAGCATCCGGGAGGGCGTCAGCAGCAAAGCCACGGAAACCGCCAGCATCAGGGCGTTTTTGCCCGTGGTGGCAAGCACCACCAGCGGGGCCAGGCCCATGCCCTGCATGACCACCGGGTTATTGAGGAACACACGGTCATGGTGTGCGTATTTTTCCGGGTCCCGGACGATCATTTCAGCAACAGAACGTCTCATTCGGCCCCCTCCTTTCCGGCGGTGTCTCCCGCGTTTTTCCGGGAGTGCAGCAGTGCATAGAGCTGGGTCTCGGTGCGGTCCATCCAGCCGGAAATGCTGTTGACCACCAGCAGCGCAAAGCAGACACCGGTCTCATAGACGCCGAAATAGCGGAAGCTCACGGTCACAACGCCCATCAGCACACCGTACAGGATGCGGCCCCGCCGGTGGTGGGCGCAGGTGTACGGCTCGTTGAGGAGGAACACGGCGCTGAACAGCATGGCACCCGTGAGCAGCTCGTCCCGCACACAGCGCAGACGGAACGCCAGATTCATCAGCAGCGGGCCGTTGTCCAGGCCCACCTGCCGGGGAAACAGGAACACGATGACCGCGCTGGTGATGAGGAAACTCAGCGTCGCGCTGAGACGGATGTCTTTCTGCACCCAGAGGAACAGCCCGCAGGCCACCAGCACCAGGGCGGCACCCGTGCCCATGGGGGCCGCGTACTCGCCCAGCCCCAGGGAAAGGGTGCTGATGTTGAGGGTGCCGCCGCTGCGCAGGGTGTCCGAGATGGTGCTGGACACGGCCACGCCGGAGGCATCCCAGAGCGGGATGCTCGCGTAAGGCTGCGGATACCGGAACACCTGCTCCGGCCAGGAGACCGCGGCCACCACATAACCCACAGCGGCCGGGTGGAACGGATAGCTGCCGTAGCCGCCGAACACCTCTTTGCCGATGAGGACGCCCGCCAGCACCGCCGCCACCAGAACATACCAGTCCACCGTGGCGGGCATCAGCAGGGCGATGATGAGGGCAAAACTCTCATTGGAATAATCTTTGGGCTGGTACACCCGGCGCCGCAGCAGGGAGATGAGGCGGTCGCACAGGTTGCCCACCAGCAATGCCACACCGCAGAGCAGCAGCGGGCGCGGGCCGTAGAAATAGCAGGACATCCAGAGCAGCGGCACCGCCATCCAGCAGATGTGCTTGTAATAGTGGCCCGTTTGGGTCAGCTCCTGCTCCTGCCATTGGATCAATGCTTCTTCCATGGGCAGCTCCTTACAGCGCGGCCAGCTGACGCACCGCGTCCGCCGGGTCGGCTGCGCCAAACACGGCGCTGCCTGCCACCAGGATGTCCGCCCCGGCCTCCGCGCAGAGAGGAGCCGTCTTGGCGTCCACGCCGCCGTCCACTTCCAGCAGGTAGTGGGCAGCCCGCTTCTCCCGCTCGGCCCGGAGCCAGCGGAGTTTGTCCAGCGCCGAGGGCATGAACTTCTGCCCGCCGAAGCCGGGCTCCACGCTCATCACCAGCACCAGATCCAGCTGGTCCAGATAAGGCTCCAGCGCCTCCGGGGCGGTGCCGGGCTTGATGGTCAGGCCCACCTTGCAGCCCAGCGCTTTCACCGCGTCGATGGTCTGCTGGATGTCATCCTCGCACTCGAGGTGGAAATTGTACAGCGTGGCACCCGCCTTGATGAACGGCTCTGCATACTGCAGCGGGTGGCTGATCATCAGGTGGACATCATAGAACGCGTCCGGCATGGCCTTGTGGAGGCTCTTGAGCACGGGCACGCCAAAGCTGATGTTGGGCACAAAGTGGCCGTCCATCACGTCATAGTGCAGCATCTGCGCGCCGGCATCCAGCACCATGCGGCAGTCCGCACCCAGGCAGGAAAAATTGGCTGAAAGAATCGAAGGACTTACGATCGTCATTTTAATTTACTCTCCGTTATTTTTAGAGAATTTTATTCTGCAAGTCATGTCAAAACCGTCGTTTTTGCGGTGGGAAACAGCCCTGACATGGTTACTCTTTAGTTTACATGAAAACGGGCAAAAAATCAAACCCGCGGCCGTGTTTTTCACGGAAAGAACGCAATCCGCCGCAGCAAATGTAAAAGCAGCCAGACCATCCCGAGCGCCCGGGGTAGTCTGACTGCCGTGATTCAGTTGACAGGTTTCATGCTGGCGGGGTCTTCCACCGCGCCGGGGCGTCCGCTCTCGTCGGGCAGGCGCTTCATCTCGCCGGGGTTGGGCGGCTGGGTGGGCAGGGTGAAGACGAACTTGCACCACTCGCCCTGCTGGCTCTCCACCCGGATCTGACCGCCGGAGAGGTTCACCAGCACCTTGCAGATGTTCAGGCCCAGGCCGGCACCCCGGGCATGGAGCCCGCGGGAGCGGTCTTCTTTATAGAACCGCTGGAACACATAGGGCAGTGCCTCCGGGCTGATGCCCTGGCCGGAGTTCCAGATCGAGATTTCCACTTCAGGGCCCAGCTTTTCCACCGAGAAGCGGATGGTGCCGCCTGCCGGGGTGAATTTGATGGCGTTGTCCAGCAGGTTGTAGGCCACCTGATGGATGAGGTCCGGGTCGGCGTAGACGAGGACTTTTTCGTCCATGGTCAGGCCGTCAATGTCGATCATCCCGTCGTTGATCCGCTGCTCCGCCGAGAGGGCCACGCCGGTCAGGGTCTCCCAGATGTTGAACATCCGGGCGTTGACCTGATACTCGCCGCTTTCCAGCTTGGAGAGGTCCAGCATGTTCTGGATCAGCCGGGCCAGCCGCCCGGTCTCCTCACTGACCAGCTGCAAATAGTGGTTCTGCATCTCCGGCGGGATGGTCCCGTCCAGAATGCCGTCGATGAAGCCCTTGATGGTGGTCATGGGGGTGCGCAGCTCGTGGGCGATGTTGCCCATGAACTGGCCCCGGGAGTTGTCGTTCATCTGGATGTTTTCGGCCATGGTGTTAAAGGTGCGGGCCAGATCGGCCACTTCGCCCTCGCCCTCGACGCCCTCCACACGGACCGAGAGGTCGCCGCCGCCAAACCGCTGGGCGGCATCCGTCACTTTCTGGAGCGGGTCGGTAAGCTTGTGCATCAGCACTTTGGTCAGCACGCTGGCACAGAGCAGCATCACGCAGGACGACAGCAGGAAGTTGGACCAGAACTGCTGCTTGAACTCCGTCAGCTGCTCACCGGAGGAGCAGAGGAAGACATAACCGCTGTGTCTGCCCCGCTCCGAGCGCAGCTCACTGGCCGAGATATAGCTCTTCTCCGTGAGCACGCCGTCCATGGTACTGAAGAGGTGGTAGTTTTCCGGTGCCGCGGCGGTCTTCTGCAGCACCGCTTCCGGCACAGCGCAGCCGCTGAGCTTGTCCGGGTTGGAGGCGATGAGCACGTTGCCCTCGTTGTCCGTAAAGAACAGGTAGGCCTCCGCGCTCTCGCCAATGATCTCCAGCTTGGTGCTCAGGGTGTCCAGCTCCTCGCCCTCGGGCAGAGCCGCCTCCTGCACCAGATACTGCGCTGTCCGCCGGGTGACATTGACCACCTCATCCAGCGTGGCGTAGCGGTCCTTGGCAAAATAATTGCTGAACAGCAGCCACTCTGAACCGCCCATCAGCACGATGCCCAGCACCATCAGGGTGGACACCGTGGAGAAGAACGCCACGGAAATACTCTTGCGCATTACTGACGCACCTCGAATTTATAACCCACGCCCCACACGGTCTTGAGCTCCCATTTATCAGAGGCCCCTGCCAGCTTCTCGCGCAAGCGCTTGACATGCACGTCAATGGTGCGGGAATCGCCGTAATACTCAAAGCCCCACACCTCGTCCAGCAGCTGGTCGCGGGTGTAAACGCGGTTGGGGTGGGAGGCCAGGCAGTTGAGCAGCTCCAGCTCCTTGGGAGGAGCCTCCACCACCTTGCCCTTGACCCGCAGCTCATAGCTGTTCATATCCAGCCGCAGGTTGTCAAACTCAATGACGCCCTCGGTGCTTTCCGCCGCGGCGGAGGAATTCTGGCAGCGGCGGAGCACCGCCTTGATGCGGGCCACCACTTCCTTGGCGTCAAAGGGCTTGACCATATAATCGTCGGCACCCAGCTCCAGGCCCAGCACCTTGTCAAAGGTCTCGCCCTTGGCCGTCAGCATCATTACCGGGGTGTTGCCCATCTTGCGGATGCGGCGGCAGACCTCCAGGCCGTCCAGCCGGGGCATCATCACGTCCAGCAGCACCATGTCCGGCTTGACCTGGCTGAATTTTTCCAGGCCCTCTTCCCCATCGTTGGCGGTGGTGACCTGGTAGCCCTCCTTGGTCAGGTAGAGCCGCAGCAGCTCGCAGATATTGGTATCGTCGTCCACGACAAGGATCTTTTCGTTTGCCATGAGAGTGTTCCTCCTCTGTATTTGTTGTAAAGCAGACCCGCCGGGAGCGGGTGGCCGCAAATTTCCAATGAGTCCCTATCTTTTATTATACGGAACAGTTATGACAAAATAAAGAAGCTTTTGTACATTTTTTATTCCAATGGAATGCTTTGACCCACAGCACGAAAAGGGCGGCCCGTTTCG
>OLNS01000939.1_pt1 | contig 24392 bp, 27 predicted proteins | sample 1673031 | NCBI WGS metagenome assembly OLNS01 (sample SAMEA3136748, study PRJEB25190) | human gut metagenome | biome: human gut; feature: human-associated habitat; material: faeces | place: Austria | collected 2013
TGCCCCCTGCAGGGCTCGAACCAGCGACCCATAGATTAAGAGTCTACTGCTCTACCAACTGAGCTAAGGAGGCAAATATAAAAAGCTGTATTGGTGCCGAAACTTCACGATTTGTATTGAACCCGCGCAATTAAGCAGGTGGGCAACTCGCTCTGACTTAGCTGCTTCCGCGTGAAACGGCCTGCATACTGCCAGAAGTCTTTTGTTTCCCTAATAATACAAAAAATAGTCGGTCAACACTTAAGTGTGAAGTCGTACACCACAGCGTTTCTATATGTATATGATACCACATTTTGAAAATATTTCAAGGGAAAATCTCAATTTTTTGAAACCGATGTCACTTTTTCTTAAATTGATCAATCTTCTCCTTGGTGGCTCCGAGAGCACGCTCGTACTTGCCGTTTTCATTGGGAATAAAGTAGGACGCGTGTTTGAGCTTGTCTGGCAGGTAGTCCTGATTGACCCAGTTGCTAGGGTAGTTGTGAGGATATTTATAGTTTTGCGCATTTCCCAGTTCCTTGCTTCCAGCATAATGACCATCGCGGAGGTGGCGAGGAATAGGAAGGTTGCCAGAACTTCTAAGATCAGCCAGCGCCTTGTCCATCGCAACGTAGGCTGAGTTGGATTTAGGCGAAAGGGCTAGATCGATGACGATGTTGGCGATGAGAATGCGGGCCTCAGGGAAGCCGATACGCTCAGCTGCTTGAAGGGCTGTTACCGTATGGATCTGCGCATCTGGATTGGCCAGACCGATATCCTCATAAGCGATGACGGTCAAGCGACGAGCTAGGCTGGGTAGATCTCCGGCTTCGATCAAACGAGCGGCGTAGTGGAGACTAGCATCGACATCTGAACCACGGATAGATTTTTGCAGAGCAGAGAGCACATCGTAGTGGCCGTCTCCATCTTTGTCCATGGTGATGTAGCTACGCTGGAGGCTATTTTCCATGATCTCTAGCGTAATATGGCGAATCCCTTCTGCATTTTCAGAGGTCGACAGGACCGCCAGATCGAGAGAATTAAAGGCAGAGCGAAGATCTCCATTGGTTGAGGTAGCGATGAAATCCAAAGCGTCCTCATCGAGCACGACTGGAAAGTCAAAACCACGCTCGGGATCATCTAGAGCCGTTTTTAGAGCTTGCTTGACCTCCTCCGTCGTCAACGGTTCCAGCTCAAAGATTTGTACGCGGCTACGAATAGCGGGTGTGACAGAGAAAAAGGGATTTTCAGTCGTTGCACCGATCATGATGACTAGACCGCTTTCGAGCAAAGGCAAGAGAAAATCTTGTTTGGTTTTATCGAGGCGATGGATTTCGTCCAAGAGCAGGACCAAGCCACCAGAAAATTTGGCCTCCTCTGCGATTTCTTGTAGGCGTTTTTTACTGTCAACCGTTGCATTAAAGGTCCGAAAAGCATACTTGGTCGTTCCTGCGATCGCAGAAGCAATACTGGTTTTTCCGATCCCCGGAGGTCCATAGAGAATCATAGAGGACAGACGATTAGCCTCGACCATGCGACGAATGATTTTGCCTTCTCCGACCAGGTGCTGTTGACCGATGACTTGATCGATCGTTCGTGGTCGCATACGGAGTGCGAGATTGTCGGGCATTTCCTTCTCCTTTCTAGCTTTGTCTCCTTTCAAAGAGGCGTTTTTTATGGTAAGATTGTAGTAACTATTGTATCATATTCCGCTCTAAGAGTGGGAAATTAGAAAGAGGACGCTATGTCTAAATACGGATTTTTGGATATTTTAGAAGAGGAGATGGACAAGGTTTTTCCTTTTGATTTTGAGATCAATTGGGATAAGAAAAACCATGCGGTAGAAGTGGCTTTTCTCTTGGAAGCACAGAATACGGGAGGGGTTGCACTGGTTGATGAAGCTGGCGAAGAATCTGATGAGGATATCTTCTTTGAAGAAGCTGTTATCTTCTACAATCCAGCCAAGTCTCATGTGGAGGAAGATGCCTATTTAACAGCGATTCCTTATGAGCCTAAAAAAGGCTTGTCACGTGAATTTCTAGCTTATTTTGCGACTTTCCTACGAGATACTGCTGAGTTGGCCTTGGATGAGCTCATGGATTTCTTGGCAGACGAAGAAGCAGAGAGCTTTGAGATCGTCTGGAACCAAGAAGTTTTTGAAGAAGGCAAAGTTGGCCTAGAAGAAAGCACCTTTTATCCCTATCCGAGATATTAGGAGGGAAAGCTCATGCTTGAGGATTGCTTAGAAGCACGGTTCGAATTTACGGGTTGTAAAATTGCCTTGATTTGTGATAGGCAAATTTTGACCATCTTGCGCGATGACAAGGAGGATATTCCCTGGCCTAATGTGTGGGAATTACCAGGTGGTGGTCGGGAAGGAAATGAGACCCCTTTTGAGTGTGTGGCGCGTGAGGTTTATGAGGAATTGAGCATCCAACTGTCGAAAGCCGATGTGATCTGGTCCCGGCTCTACCCCAGTATGCTAGATGGAAATAAAAAATCCGTCTTTTTAGTTGGGAGGTTGACACAGGAACAGTTCGAAAGTATCATCTTCGGAGACGAGGGCCAGGGCTATAAGTTAGTGAGCTTTGAAGAATTTTTAACTTCAGATCGAGTTGTTCCCCAATTGCAAGAACGAGTGAGAGATTATATGGAGGAAAGTTTATGATAACACTTGAGAAAGCAGGAGCAGAGGATTTAGAAACCATTATTGCCATTCAAAGAGCCAGTTTTAAGGCAGTTTATGAAAAATACCAGGATGAATATGATCCTTATCTGGAGGACCGTGAACGAATCAAATGGAAACTGGCAGAGCGTCCCAATAGCTATTACTACTTTGTAAAAAAAGATGAAGAAAACATCGGATTTTTACGAGTTCAGACCAATGAAGAGTTAACGGAAGCTTGGTTGGGGACCGCAGCGATTTTGCCCCAGTATCAAGGAAAAGGGTATGGTTCTGAAGGATTGCGCTTGCTAGAAGAGGAATTTTCAACCGTTTCACAATGGGATTTGTGTACGGTGTTACAGGATGCAGGCATGGTCGCGTTCTACGAGAAGAATGGCTACCATCAAACCCATATCGAGCCTGAAAAAGAAGGCATGGATATGGTCTACATGAAAAAATTGATAGAGAAATAGAAAGGACGGTTCGGTTAAATTTCTAAACTGATCCCGCCCTAAACACTATGCCAAAAAGATAAACTTCTCTTAGACACAAGTATCTTCAGAGAGTTTCCTATTTTGGCTTTGTGTTTTACGGGCTTGGTATCTTAATGATGGAAACATGGCAAGAGTTAAAAGTTACGGTGAAGCGTGAGGGGGAGGAGTTGGTCTCTAATCTCTTGATCGAGTTAGGCGCCCAAGGGGTTGCGATCGAAGACAGCATGGACTATGTGGGAAATGTCGACCGCTTTGGTGAGATTTTTCCTGATGTCGAACAGCAAGAAGAAATCGTGGTGACGGCCTACTACCCGGAAACGGTTGATGTAGCAGCGGTTGAAGCGGATTTGCAGGCTCGCTTGGCAGAATTGACCGACTTTATGGATCTGGGTGAGGTCAAGATGGGTACGACTGCCTTGGCTGAGGAAGACTGGGCAGACAACTGGAAGAAATACTATGAACCAGCTCGCATTACCCATGACTTGACCATCGTGCCGTCATGGACAGACTATGAAGCGACTGCTGGAGAAAAGATTATCAAGCTGGACCCTGGTATGGCTTTTGGAACAGGAACCCACCCAACAACCAAAATGAGCCTTTTTGCCTTAGAGCAGGTTCTTCGTGGTGGGGAGACAGTGCTAGATGTGGGGACAGGTTCAGGTGTCCTTTCCATTGCTAGCTCCCTTCTCGGTGCTAAGGAAATCTTTGCTTATGACTTGGATGACGTAGCGGTTCGCGTCGCTCAGGAAAATATTGAGCTCAACCCGGACATGGAAAACATCCATGTAGCTCCAGGCGATTTGCTGAAAGGCGTGGAGATTGAGGCAGATGTCATCGTGGCCAATATCTTGGCGGATATCCTGATCCATCTGACGGATGATGCTTATCGCTTGGTCAAGGACGAAGGTTACCTCATCATGAGTGGCATTATCAAGGACAAGTGGGACATGGTGCGTGAGTCGGCTGAATCGGCTGGATTTTTCCTTGAAACCCACATGATCCAAGGGGAATGGAATGCCTGTGTCTTCAAGAAGACCAAGGATGTCTCCGGTGTGATTGGAGGCTAGCATGCAGCAGTATTTTGTAAAAGGTTTGGCTAGCTCACCTGTCACTATTGAGGACAAGGAAACCAGCAAGCACATGTTTCAGGTCATGCGCTTGAAAGAAGACGATGAGGTGACTTTAGTCTTTGATGATGGGATTAAGCGCTTGGCGCGCGTGGTCAATGTGGAGTCCCGTCAATTGGAGCTGATTGAAGAATTAGCTGACAATGTGGAACTGCCAGTCCAAGTGACCATCGCATCGGGCTTTCCCAAGGGGGACAAGCTGGAGTTCATCACTCAGAAAGTAACCGAACTCGGTGCTAGCCAAATCTGGGCCTTTCCTGCAGACTGGTCCGTTGCCAAATGGGATGGCAAAAAATTGGGTAAAAAGGTCGAAAAACTAGAAAAAATCGCACTTGGAGCAGCCGAGCAAAGCAAGCGAAATTTGGTCCCGAGCATTACTCTTTTTGAGAAAAAGTTTGACTTTCTTGCACAACTGGACCAGTTTGACCGCATCGTGGTGGCCTATGAAGAGTCGGCTAAAGATGGAGAGGCAGCTGCTCTGATTCAGTCGCTGACAGGATTGGAAGCTGGAAGTAAACTACTCTTTATCTTTGGACCGGAAGGTGGTCTCTCACCTGCGGAAATTGACAGTTTCACAGCTAAGGGAGCGGTCCTTGCAGGGCTTGGGCCTCGCATCCTACGAGCAGAAACCGCACCACTCTATGCCCTCAGTGCCGTGAGTGTTGTTACAGAATTAATGAACTAACGAAGTGAAGGAATCGCTTCGTTAGTTTTTTTACAAAAATCTTCTATTTTCAAAAATTTTTACGAATTATAAAAGTAAGGAGAGGATGCATATGAATAAAAAAGAGAATAGACGACGTTTGATATTTTCTGTGATAGTTGTTGGACTCTTGATCTGGGTTGGGTCAAAAGTAAAGGATCATCTAGAATTCCAACAAGAAATGGTCCGAATTGTACATAGTAATGAAGTAAAGGAGTTGATTGTATATGATTTGAAACAGAAAGACCCGGAGGCGTTTACAGATCAAGGCAAGATCCAATCGTATGAAATCGATGATGAAACGATTGAACACAATCCAATGGGAGGGATCATGTTTCGTATCATTATCAATGGAGAAAAGGAAATAACTGAAAATTTTGGATTAAGGAAATATAGCGAGGATGGACCAATTGAACAAGTGGGAGTGAGTAGATCTGTTGGATTCCAAAACCTATTAGAAAAGAAATGATCATTAAAATAAATGAAAAGAAGATTCGATTCGAATATGAAATATATTTTCTTTGAGAGCTTTGTATATTTACAAAAAATTTTTTAAAAGGATCTTTTTTTGAAAATTTTTACGAATTATTAAAGTAAGAGTAATAAATTTGAAAACTAAATAGTGTAAAGTGATACTACTAGGAATTTATGGAGGATGAAAATGAAACCAAAAAGAAAAATCGGCCGTTATATATTTGGAGTGTTGCTATTAGGAGTCTTGATATGGGGAGGTCTACTTGTAAAGAACCATCTTGATTTTCAACATGAAATGGTTCAGATCGTGCATAGTAAAGAAGTGGAAAAATTGATAGAAGAAGAACTAAAGGCAACAGATCCAGATGCCTTGACACCAAAAGGCAAGATTCAATCGTATGAAATTGATGATAAGACGATCGAACACAATCCAATGGGGGGGATAATGTTTGAAGTGACTATAAATGGAAATAAAGAGATCACTGGAAGTATGGGATTGAGGAAGAGTAGTGAAGATGGCCCGATTAGATCTGTAGGGATGTCTGAGTCTACAGAACTACAGAATCTAATAGGAGATTAAAAGTGGTATTTAATGATGAACAAAAGAATGATATTGCATGGCAGGAATATACGAAATACAAAGTTGGAAATAAAGTAAAAATTGATACAGATAATAAGAAAAAAACAATAGGCTATGTTTCTGAAGTTTTTGGCCAGGCACCAGAAGAGGATATGGTTTCCTCTCTCGAAGACTTGAAAGCACGGTTTCTAGGAGACATATCTGGTTTAAATGGATATATTGTGACAGATAAAAAAATCACTCCTGAAACCAGACCAGAAGATGTGCATGAAGTAACAATTTTGTTTGAGGGATCGGAAGCTAAATTTGATCAAAATTTTATGGGAGCCTTGAGAGACTGGGGGCTAACCGATGCTCCAACTGCCTTACAAATATCAATGGCTAAAAGACTCGGGATCAAAACGGGGAAAACCTCCCAGCTTGACGCGGCTTCGAAAGAAGTAAAAGCAGCAATGGATCGATATCCAAATGCGCGTTTCAAATTTTATGCTCATTCTTTAGGGGGCTTAAATATCCAATCTTCACTTGGTTCTTTAGAGGATAAATATTTAGATAGAATTGATGGGGCTTATATATATGAAGCACCTAACCTTTATCCACAGTTGAGTGATGCAGAAAAGAAACAGGTCGATAAGATTAAATATAAAATTTATAATTTTATAGACAAGCGTGACTTGGTCACATGGGAACATTCTGAAGAAGGGAATGAAGGAGTTGTTGGAACACTTGTTCGAATTGACAGTAAGGAGGCAGGTGGGTTTATAAAACAACATATGTGGGGAGGTTACGACTACAAGGCTGGCTACTTGAATGTTAAAGAAGAGAGTTTAGATGATTATCGGTTAGCTCGAATAAAGCAGACAAAAGAACAACTGCAGTTAAAGAAACAAGCGCTGGAGTCTTGGAAGAAAAGCGGACTCTCCGGAAGTGACCTCATTTCCATGGACACCATTCAGGCAATGGGAATAGTGGAGTCGCTGAAGGAATTTGCTCTCATAGCCTCTGATTATATTTTAGCTGTCTGTGATTTCGGTATTGCAGATATAAAAGGAACCTGGGAGACATTATTAGCTTCTTGTCGTTCAACTGTATCAGGGACCCGTTGTACAGAAAGTGATATCATAAATGCACTTGCTCAAATTGGCGCAACGAAAGAAACGATTGAGATGAATCGCATTACAGAATTAGAAAAAATTAAAAAAGATACTCTAAAAATAAAAGAAAGTATTTTTAGTCTATCAACAGACATGGCGAAAGGAATTGCAACTGTAATAGGCACGGATGTTGCTCTGGCAAGCCAACTTCAATTGCAATGGTGAAGAATGGGTAACAAAGAGATTGAATACATTAATGCGATTAGAGAAGTAGAAGAAAAATGGAATAGTACTGAAGAAGAATTAAAAATGGAGATGAAAGAACTAGAGAAAAGAATGAATCATATCCATGATCAGTATTGTTTTACAAAACAAAACATTGAATTGATGGAAGAGGAAGTCGGATATTTCTCTAAGATGATGGATAATACGGAAATTTTATCGGATTATTATCGGGAATTATCAGATGTTTATGAAGAATTGAATGCAGAGCACTATCACGAACTAGCTCATATTGAGGAAGTGCATCAGTTAAAACAAAAAGAATTACAGGTAGTCTCTGAAAAATATGCGAATAAAATTGCAAAATTACGAAAGGAGATGTATGTCGAATATTGATCTTACAAATGATTTAACATACGAAGATAAGCGTTTCATGGCAGCTCTTCTTAGTGTTAAATTTATGGGGAAAATAGCCTTAACAAAGGCTACTGTTGATCAAAAAAGCATTAAAAAGAGAATTTCATCTAGTTTAACAGAACTTGAAAGTTCTCTAGATCAGGTTATTGGAACTATTGATTCGGATTTGGCTGGAAAATTTTCAAACTCTGTTAAAGAAGGAGTTGAAAGAAAGAAATTGGAGTTAAACGCTTTGCAAGAGTTTTGTAAGACAAAGTAGTATCCGTATATTAAAGTAGCTTCATTGGTTCCCATCTGCTTCTAAAAGTGTTAAAATAGTATCCAAGAAACTGGAGAAAATACATGCCGAAAGAAGAGAATTTAACAGGGGACCAAGTCGTTGCCCTTACAAAAAAATATTTATCACCTGAAGATGTTGCTTTTGTGCAAAAGGCTTTGGTCTATGCGGTTGATTGCCATAGTGGGCAATTCCGTCAGTCTGGCGAGCCTTATATCATCCACCCAATTCAAGTAGCAGGAATCCTTGCCAAGCTGAAACTGGATGCTGTGACGGTCGCCTGCGGCTTTTTACATGATGTCGTGGAAGATACGGATGCGACTTTAGATGATTTAGAGCGCGAATTTGGTCATGATGTGCGCGTGATTGTCGATGGGGTGACCAAGCTCGGTAAGGTCAAGTACAAGTCCCATGAAGAGCAGTTGGCGGAAAACCATCGCAAGATGCTCATGGCCATGTCTCAAGATATCCGTGTCATTTTGGTCAAATTGGCAGACCGCTTGCATAATATGCGTACTCTGAAGCATTTGCGCAAGGATAAGCAAGAACGTATTTCGCGTGAGACCATGGAGATCTATGCACCGCTAGCCCACCGTCTCGGGATTTCCAGCGTCAAATGGGAACTTGAGGATTTGTCTTTCCGTTATTTGAATGAGACGGAATTCTACAAGATTTCTCATATGATGAAGGAAAAACGTCGCGAGCGAGAAGAGTTGGTAGAAGAGGTTGTCCATAAGATTGAGAACTATGCTGGGGAACGCCATTTGCATGGGAAAATTTATGGTCGACCAAAGCATATCTATTCGATCTATCGCAAAATGCAGGATAAGAAGAAACGTTTTGATGAAATCTATGACTTGATTGCCATCCGCTGCATTCTGGATACTCCAAGTGATGTTTATGCCATGTTAGGCTACATCCATGAGCTCTGGAAGCCAATGCCGGGGCGTTTTAAGGACTATATTGCCAACCGGAAGGCCAATGGCTATCAGTCCATCCATACTACTGTATACGGCCCTAAAGGACCGATTGAGTTCCAGATCCGAACCAAGGAAATGCACGAAGTCGCTGAGTATGGGGTTGCGGCTCACTGGGCCTATAAAAAAGGGATCAAGGGTCAAGTCAACAGCAAGGAATCAGCTATTGGGATGAACTGGATCAAGGAGATGATGGAGCTCCAAGACCAGTCAGGCGATGCCAAAGAATTTGTTGAAAATGTAAAAGAAGACATCTTGGCAGAAGAAATTTACGTCTTCACACCAGATGGAACCGTGCGCTCGCTTCCGAAAGATTCTGGACCGATCGATTTTGCCTATGAGATTCACACCAAGGTTGGGGAAAAAGCGATTGGTGCCAAGGTCAACGGCCGGATGGTGCCTCTTAATACCAAGCTACGGACAGGAGATCAGGTGGAGATTATCACTAATGCCAACTCCTTTGGTCCGAGCCGTGACTGGCTGACCCTTGTTAAAACTAGCAAGGCGCGCAACAAGATTCGTCAGTTCTTTAAAAATCAAGACAAGGAATTGTCGATTACCCGTGGTCGGGATCTCTTGATGGCCCAATTTCACGAGCATGACTTGGTAGCCAATAAGTTCATGGACAAAAAGCACATGGACAAAGTGCTACAAAAATCAAGCTATAAGACAGAAGAAGCCTTGTTTGCGGCGATTGGTTTTGGAGAGATCGGGGCTATTACCATCTTTAACCGCTTGACGGAGGAAGAACGTCGAGAAGAAGAGCGGGCTAAGGCACGCGCAGAAGCAGAAGAGCTGGTCAAAGGTGGCGAGGTCAAGGTTGAAAATAAAAAAGACACCTTGAAGGTCCGTCATGAAGGTGGCGTGGTTATCCAAGGAGCTTCTGGACTCTTGATTCGGATTGCTAAGTGCTGTAACCCAGTTCCAGGAGATGAAATTGTGGGCTACATTACCAAAGGGCGTGGTGTTGCGATTCACCGCCGAGACTGTATGAACCTCCGAGCTCAAGACAACTACGAGCAACGCTTGATCGATGTCGAGTGGGAAGACAATAATACGACCAAGGACTACATCGCCCATATTGATATTTATGGACTCAACCGTGCAGGTCTTCTTAACGATGTGCTCCAAGTCCTCTCCAATACAGCTAAGATGATCTCAACTGTCAATGCCCAACCAACCAAAGATATGAAATTTGCCAATATCCACATTTCCTTTGGAATTCCGAACCTATCTATGTTGACAACAGTTGTGGATAAGATTAAGAGTGTGCCGGAGGTGTACTCTGTTAAGCGTACCAACGGCTAGTCGGCTACTCAGTTATCTTTTATTGCTTCGTTAGCTTTAAGTACTGTCTTCGTCTCACTGCCTTGTCTAATGTCGATTTTCTTTGAAGAAGGTAGGACGTGCTCAAAAGTCTTTTATTGCTTGGTTAGCTCGTCGTCTGAGGTTGATGTTTTTTGAAGGTCAGCAGTGAATGCTCGATAGATTTATAAAATAGGATAATAAAATGAAATTAGTGATTCAACGGGTCAAGAGTGCCTCGGTTTCCATTGATGGTCAAGTCTACAATGCGATCCAGCAAGGTTTGCTGCTTTTGGTGGGAGTAGGGCCTGAGGATGACCAAAAGGATTTGGAGTATGCGGTCCGCAAGGTATCGCAGATGCGTATTTTCTCAGACGGGGAAGGTAAGATGAATCTTTCGGTCAAAGACATCCAAGGGGAAATTTTGTCGATTTCTCAATTCACCCTCTTTGCGGACACCAAAAAAGGCAACCGTCCTGCTTTTACAGGGGCTGCCAAGCCAGATATGGCCAGTCAGTTATATGATGCCTTTAATGATCAATTAGAAAAAGAAGTCCCTGTCAAACGAGGGATCTTTGGAGCCGATATGGCGATTGAATTGATCAATGATGGTCCAGTGACGATTTTGCTAGATACAAAAAATCCATAAGTAAGAAAGCATGCAGTCGGATTAGACTGCATGTTTTTCGATATAAAGTTGTTGGGCGATCACTTGGTTGATAGAAATTTCTTGTCCATGGATAACGAAGTGATAGAGGCCTGTGTAGTCATCGTACCGTTGAAACGCGATGGTATCACCAATTTGGAGATGGATCTGGTCTAAGAATTTTAACAATTCATAGGTGTCATAGACCCTTTGCAGAATATACAGACCAGGTTGGGTCGTTTCACTGAGACGGCCTTGGTGGGCTTCGACAAGCCTTTCGCCTTTCTTTGGAATTGTCCCACCGTGAGGGCAGGTCTTAGGATTCCCAAGCATGTGATCCAGTCGGTCGATGAAATGTTCAGAAACGGTATGCTCGAGAACTTCTGCCTCTTCATGGACTTCCTCAGTTGTGTAGCCAAGATTTTCCAGCAGAAATACTTCGATCAAGCGGTGCTTGCGGTAGAGATCAGAGACCAATTGCGAGCCCAGATCTGTTAGTAGATAGCCATGGGTCTTATCTTTCACCAAGAGGCCCTCAGAGATCATGCGCTTAATCATCTCGGTCACAGCGGGTGGAGAGACCTGCATGCGACTGGCGATTTCCTTATTACTGATTTTTTCTACTTCTGTGCCAATTTCATAAATGCACTTGAGGTAATCTTCTTTGTTTGGTGTCATGCTTTCCTCTTTTCTTCGCTCACTTCTAGTATATCAAAAAAATCCTCAAAAACGCTAGTGGAGTAATGAGAATTGTCTCAAGCTCCAAAAGATGGTAGTATAGAAACATAGAAAGGACGGCACTATGAACAGACGGGAATTAGCGAGACTAGGCTGGAGAGAAAATAGTTTAGCCTATCTAGAGAAGCACTTGCAGGGATACAAAGATCCACAAGCCTACCAAGAACAATATCAGTCTGTCTTTTTCTTTGCCAGTCCTTTGTTTCAAAACATGTGGTTTCAAGAGATCAAAGATCTAACGGAAACTGCTGCCCAAGACTTGCTGAGGGGAGTCATGAAAATTCTTCTTATGCCAAGTGACTTGTCTGGAACTTGTGAAGAAACAGCCTTTCTTCTGAGTAGGATGGCTCCAGATTGTCCACCAGGTTCCGACTTTTGGAAGGCTTTTTCACGCGTCGTGCAAATCGCTTTTAAAAAGGATCACTTAGCAGATCAGTCGGGAGATCAGCTCTTGAAACGCCAGGTTCACCAGTTGCGCTACCTACTTTCAAGTTACCAGGCACAATGGATTCGAATGCATAATGCGAGAGCTGGACAGACTGACGAGGAGGCCTTACAAGCTTACCTACAGGAGGCCAGAGCTGTCACGGTGGATGCTTATGCGGCTGCTCGTCTTCACAATAAGGTCTCCCTAAGGCCAGATGGTCACCTTCATTATCCATCAGGGGCTTCCCAACAAGTCAATTTCAAGGTCTTGTTAAATTTTCATACGGAGTATATTCTCGATCTAGCTGGGCATTTCCTCAATGAAGTCGATCCAGTAGAAATTTCTGAAAATGGCATTGTCAATGGTGCCAGTTTTAACTACGGGTTGGCTAGGGGCCGGACCCATAAGGACTTAGATATTGACCCCGTCAAAGCGTGGGACCCAGCCTTTCGCAAGCAGGTCCTCTATCAGCAAGGTGTTCGCTATCTAGCTCCGAAGAATGACCGCGGTATCGAGGGATACTGGAGTCGAAAAGGAGTCTTTGCACAAGGAGGCAAGAGCTACAAGCAACAAGTAGCAAGACGCGTGCGAAGTTTCCTCAGAGGCATCCCTCGCTTACGCTGGCGGGTTCTCCTCCAGAATGGGCTCCATCGGATTTTATAACAACGAAAGAACTGTTATTTTACATAAAATAGCCTAAGAGATTCTTAAAAGAAGTTAAAACAGTTAAGTTCTTAGAGCTGATCTATCAGGTGATGAGCCTTTCCGCTGTGAGAAAAGTGCTTGAAACATTGTTGTTTCAAGTACTCGGGAGTTTTGAAACGTTAGGTTCAAAACTAATTGAACACGGGCTGCGGATCGTGTCAAAAAGATAAGTTTTTCTAGAATCAAAAGATTCTGTGTCAAACTTCCTATTTTGACTTTATCCGCGAACACCCTTTGTATCTTGCTAAGTCATGGAACTTCCTAGAAGTTCGCTGACGTCCGTAGTCACTTAAGGAAAGTCTCTGAACAGATTTTGTAGATATAGAAAAGAGGTCGCAGACCTCTTTTTTCGTTTATCCAAGTGCTTTGACGGCTTCGATTGCAGCGTCGTAATTTGGTTCGCTGTTGATGTTGTCTAGGTATTCAACGTAAGTGATCTTGTTATCTGCATCTAAGACCAAGACAGCGCGCGCAAGCAAGTGCCATTCATTGATCAAGAGGCCGTAGGCTTTTCCGAAGGAATGGTCGTAGTAGTCTGAGAGCATGATGGCATTGTCGAGTCCTTCAGCAGCGCACCATTTACCTTGAGCAAAAGGAAGGTCGACAGAGACCGTCAAGACGACAGTGTCTTCCAAGTCCGATAAGGTCTTGTTGAAGTGACGTGTTTGCATCGAACAGATCCCTGTGTCGATGGATGGGATGATGCTGAGGACTTTTTTCTTGCCAGCAAAATCAGCTAAAGATTTCTTCTCAAGAGCTGGAGTGATCAATGAAAAATCATGAGCCATTTCCCCTACTTGAAGTTGAGATCCGGTAAAGGTAACAGGGTTTCCTAAAAATGTTGCCATAAAAAGACTCCTTTTTTTGTTTTTATTTTATCGCAATACCGGAGGAGGGGCCACTGATTTGTTTAGAAATCTGAAGGGTTACTGACTCAATCCTTCTGCGATCTTGTCTAAGTTCCACTTCATCATGCTGTAGTAGCTATCGCCCTTTTCTCCTTCTTTGGCAATGGAATCAGTGAAGATCTTTGCATAGATCGGGATATTGGTATCTTTAGAGACAGTTTTCATAGGACGTTCATCGACACTGGATTCAACAAAGAGGGCCGGCACCTTGGTTTGACGGAGTTTTTCTACCAGTGTTTTGATTTGGTCAGGTGTGCCTTCTTCTTCCGTATTGATTTCCCAGATATAGGCAGATGGGACGCCATAGGCTTTGGAGAAGTACTTGAAACAGCCTTCGCTGGTCACAATCATCTTTTTCTCTTCTGGGATGTTATTGAATGCTTGTTTGGCTTTTTGGTCTAGCTTGCTGAGTTTTTCAGTGTAGGCTGCTAGATTTTTTTCGTAGAAGTCCTTATTTTTTGGATCTTTTGCGATCAATTGTTTGGCAATGTTTTTAGCGTAGAGGATCCCGTTTTCGAGATTGAGCCAAGCGTGTGGGTCTTCTTTTCCCGCTTGGTTTTGGCCTTCTAGGTAGATGACGTCGACTCCCTCGCTCACTGCGAAATAGTCCTTGTTTTCTACTTTATTGGCATTTTTGACCAATTTAGTGAACCAAGCATTCCCACCAGTTTCAAGGTTGATCCCGTTGTAGAAGATCAGGTCTGCTTGTGAAGTTTTTTTGACATCTTCTGGTAGCGGTTCGTATTCGTGGGGATCTTTGCCGACGGGAACGATACTGTGGAGCTCGATCTTATCCCCAGCAATATTTTTGGTGATATCTGCAAGGATCGAATTGGTGGTGACCACTTTCAATTTACCAGAAGCTCCAGAAGAAGACCCCTTGCTACAGGCTAGAAGACCGAATAAGAGTGCCACAAAGAGGGCGAGGACAGAAGCGATTTTTTTCATGTGTTTCTCCTTTAATGAGATGAAAGAGCGTGCTTGTTCTTTCTCTGCTTAGGAGCGATAAAAAAGCTGATGAGAAAGAAGACGGCAGAAGTGAGGACAATACAAGACCCAACGGCGATGTTTAAGCTATAGCCAATAAAGAGTCCCAGAATGGATGCAAGAGCACCTAAGCTAGAGGACAAAAGCATCATGGACCAGAGGCTGTTGGCATAGAGATAGGCCGTCGCAGCGGGTGTGATGAGCATGGCGACGATGAGAATGGTCCCAACACTCTGCATAGCAGTGACAGAAACCAAGGTCAAGAGCACCATGAGCAGGTAGTGATAGATCTTGACCCGGACGCCCATGGATTGAGCCAAAACGGGATCAAAAGATGTGAGCAGTAAGGGTCGAAAGAGCAGGCAAATCACCAGTAATACGGTTACCCCGACACCGATGGTCATCCACATATCCTGGTCTTGCACGGCCAAGATATTCCCAAAGAGGATGTGGAAGAGGTCGGTGGAACTTTTTGCGACTCCAATCAGGATGACTCCTAAGGCGAGGAAAGAAGAAAAGGTAATCCCTATCGCTGTGTCGCTCTTGATGATGGAGTTGCTCTTGATATAGGTGATAAGGATGGAAGCTAGAAGTCCAAAGACAATGGCGCCAATAAAGAAATTGATGCCAAGGATAAAGGACAGGGCCACCCCTGGAAGGACTGCGTGCGAGATGGCATCTCCCATGAGAGACATGCCTCGCAAAATAATGAAGCATCCGACAGCTCCAGCGACAATACCGATGGCAATGGCTGTGATCAGGGCATTCTGTAAGAAGTGGAATTGCTGTAATCCATCGATAAATTCTGTAATCATCCGACGCCACCTCCTATAAAGAGTTCATGCCCATAGGCTGCATGCAGATTCTCCTTGGTAAAGGTTTCCTCTGTTTTCCCAAAAGCGATCAGCTTGCGGTGAAGGAGGAGGACCTGGTCAAAATAAGCTGGGACCTTGCTGAGGTCGTGATGGACAATCAGGATGGTCTTGCCTTCTTGTTTCAAGGTCTGGAGGGTCTGCATGATGATGTCTTCGCTGACAGAGTCAATCCCTGCGAAGGGCTCATCCAAAAAGATGACATCCGCTTCTTGGACCAGGCAACGGGCAATCAGCACCCGTTGGAATTGCCCTCCCGAAAGCTGACCAATCTGGCGATCTGCTAGATCAAGAAGATTGACAAGTTTCAAGGCATTTTCCACTTTTTTGAGGTCCTCTTTGCTTTTTCGCTTGAAGATAGAAAGATGGGGATAGAGACCCAGTGAGACACACTCCCGCACCGTGATGGGGAAGTGGAAATCAATAGCGGATTTCTGTTCGACGTAGGCCACTCGTTGAAGAACTTGGCTGAGATCTTTTTGATCAAGCTGGACCCTTCCTGAATGAGGAAGAAGTCCCAGCATGGCCTTAATTAGGGTTGATTTTCCAGCCCCATTGGGACCAAGAATGCCTAGGATGGTTGGACCCTGGATGGTGAGGGAAAGATCCTCTAGGGCCAGTGTTTGCTGGTAGGCAACACTTAGATGTTCAATTTGAATCATGAGTTTGCTCCTTTACTATTAATATACATAAATAAAAAAATTAAGTCAAGTTAATTTATAAAATAATTTAGATTAACTTACTTGTAATCATTGAAAAAAGTTCCTATTTTTGATAAGGTTATTAGAAAAGAATGAAAGCGAGAAGATCATGGTACGTTTACAAGATGATTTTTATGATTACGTCAACGGGGAATGGGCTGAGACAGCTGTGATTCCTGATGACAAACCGTCAACTGGTGGTTTTATGGACTTGATCCAAGATATCGAAAACTTGATGTTGGATATCACTGGGAAATGGCAACGGGGAGAAGAGCTACCTGAAGACAGCATTCTGCAAAACTTTGTCAAATACCACAAAATGGTGGCAGATTTTGATGCGCGAGAAGCAGCTGGTGTGGCACCAGTCATGCCTTTGATCAATGAAATTAAGGCTTTGTCTTCTTTTGAAGACTATACCAGCAAGTTGGGTACCTATGAACTAGCTGGCAAACCAAATCTCATGCCATTTAGCGTGTCACCAGACTTTATGAATGCCCAAATGAATGTCTTGTGGGGAGAAGCACTCGGTTTGATCTTGCCTGATACGACCTACTATGAAGAAGGCAATGAAAAAGGCCCAGAGTTATTGGCTGTTTGGCGTCAAATGGTTGAAAAGCTCTTGGCAAAATTTGATTTCTCAGAGGAGGAAATCAAAGACATTCTGGATAAAGTGATTGCGGCGGATGCAGAATTGGCCAAATATGTCTTGTCAAACGAAGAAAAATCCGAGTACAACAAACTCTACCATCCTTATGAGTGGGCAGATTTCAAGGCCTTGGTTCCAGAATTGCCACTCGATACCTTCTTTACAGAAGTGATCGGGCAAACGCCAGATACTATCATTGTTCCAGAAGAGCGCTTCTGGAAGGAATTTGCGCCAAAATACTACTCGGCAGCCAACTGGGAAACCATTCATGCCAAATTGAAACTCAGTGCAGCTCTTTCTTGGACGTCTTTCTTGACTGAAGAAATCCGTGTCTTATCTGGTGAGTATAGCCGTACGATTACAGGGACACCAGAAGCCCGTCCGAAAGAAAAAGCCGCTTTGGCTTTGGCAGAAGGACCTTATAGCCAAGCACTTGGCCTTTGGTATGCAGGAGAAAAATTCTCACCAGAGGCGAAAGCAGACGTAGAGCATAAAGTAGCGACCATGATTGAAGTCTACAAGGATCGCTTAGAAAAAGCAGACTGGCTCGCTCCTGAAACTCGTGAAAAAGCCATTGTCAAGCTCAATGTTATCACACCACATATCGGCTACCCTGAAAAATTACCTGAAACATACGCCAAGAAGATCATCGACGAAAGCAAGACCTTGGTGGAAAATGCTCAAAAATTGGCTCAAATTTCCATCGAGCATGTCTGGAGCAAGTGGAACCAACCAGTTGATCGGAGCGAATGGCACATGCCAGCTAATATGGTCAATGCTTACTATGATCCGCAACAGAACCAAATCGTCTTCCCAGCAGCGATTTTACAGGCACCTTTCTATGACCTTCACCAATCATCATCAGCCAACTACGGCGGAATCGGTGCGGTCATTGCCCATGAAATCTCCCACGCCTTTGACACCAATGGAGCATCCTTTGACGAGAACGGTAGCTTGAAAGACTGGTGGAAACCAGAAGATTACGAAGCCTTTACCGCTCGGACTCAAAAAGTCATCGATCAGTTCGAAGGCCAAGATTCATACGGTGCTAAGATCAACGGGAAATTGACTGTTTCTGAAAACGTAGCAGACCTCGGCGGTATCGCTGCAGCTCTTGAAGCAGCGAAAAAAGAGGAAGATTTCTCAGCAGAAGAATTCTTCACTAACTTTGCTCGCATCTGGCGCATGAAAGCTCGTACAGAGTACATGCAACTCCTCGCAAGTGTCGATGTCCACGCACCAGGAAAACTCCGTACCAATGTTCAATTACCAAACTTTGACGAATTCTTTGAAACCTTTGATGTCAAAGAAGGCGACGGCATGTGGCGCGCACCAGAAGACCGTGTGATCATTTGGTAGTCTAAGATACTAAGCCCGTAAAAAAAGCGAGAAGAAAATAGGAGATTGACCATGTGGGCCATGCCCACCAGGCAATCTCTCTTTTTCTTTACCGTGAGTGAAAGAATAAAAAATCCCCACAGCCATGTTTCAACCTACTGAAACTAGCTGTGGGGATTTTTGAGTGGATTAGAAATAACAATGGATGTCATGATCTAAAAAAACTTGCTGGTAGTCATACAAGTCTTCGGGGTGCAGAGCCTTTATTCCTTCCATTTCATAACGACGTCCTAATAGTTTGTATTTATTCTCACCAAACTGGTGAAATGGGAGAAGTTGTACTTGATCAATATCTAAGGAGTTGAAAAGAGTGGAAAATTCTTCTGCATCGGCTAAAGAATCATTAAACTGAGGGATCACAGGTATACGTAAAACAATCTTTTTTTTCTCTTTAAAAGCGTAATGGATATTTTCGATGATTAAACTATTATGAACACCGACTTTCTTTTTGTGTTTGAGGCTATTGTAGTGCTTCAAATCGGTATAAATGAAATCAACATATTGGATCAGGTCAATAAATTTTTCGTGTTCCACAAAAGCAGTTGTCTCGATGGCAGTATGAAGACCTCTCTCTTTAGCAGCTTTCAGTAGTGCTTTTGCAAATTCGAATTGGGCAAATATTTCACCACCAGATAAGGTCATACCGCCTCCAGATTCCTCATAGAAATCAATATCTTTCATGACTTCATCAATAATTTCATCTACTGTTTTTTCTTGTCCAGTTGTTCCGGGAGCTTTAGTAACCGCATCAAGCATCGGTTCAGGGTTCATTCGCTGTGATTCGGGATTAGAGCACCACGGACAACGCAAAGGACATCCTTTCAGAAAAACAGTTGTTCGAATTCCTGGTCCATCATGAATACTGAAGTGTTGAATATTGAAAATAATACCGCGTGTCGTTCCCATATCTATTTCTCCTTCTTGCTGATATTTGTATTATATATTTTAGAAACAAAATCAATTACGAATGAAACTTTTCTCCCTTATATTTTTTAAGAAAATTTGATAAAATAGAGAAGAGGTAAGAAATATGAAGCGTTTAGAAGAAATTTTAAAACTAGTTTCGCAATATGAAAAAATTGATGTCAATACACTTTCTGAAACTTTAGAAGTCTCAAAAGTAACGATTCGAAAGGATTTAGATAAATTAGAATCCAAGGGTCTTCTTCATAGGGAACATGGTTATGCTGTATTAAATAGCGGTGATGATATAAATGTCCGCTTGTCTTTCCATTATGATACCAAAAGAAAAATTGCCCAAGAAGCAGCAAAATTAGTACAGGATAACGAAACTATTCTCATTGAATCAGGTTCAACGTGTGCTCTATTAGCGGAAGAAATCTGTCAAACAAAGAAGAATGTGAAGATTGTGACAAATTCTTATTTTATTGCAGATTTTGTTCGAAATTATGACTCTTGCAAAATTATATTATTGGGAGGAGAGTTTCAAAAAGACTCCCAGGTGACAGTTGGTCCTTTGTTGAAGCAGTTAATCCAATCTTTTCGTGTAAAAAATGCATTTATTGGTGCAGATGGCTATGATGACGCATTGGGGTTTACTGGTAAAGATATGATGCGTAGCGAAGTTGTTCAATATATGTCTCAGGTTTCTGAAAATATAGTGATCCTGACAGATTCCAGCAAATTTCAAAAGAAGGGCAATGTCAGAAATTTTGCCTTGTCTCAAGTACAACGCGTGATTACAGATAAGGAAATATCATCAGAGGCGATGAGAAAACTTGAACAAGCAGGGATATCCCTTACCATGGTATAGTTAGGAGAAGGATTGTGAAATATGAACGCAAAAAACTGTTAGCTAAGCTTGCTTATCTATACTATATTGAAGAAAAGAGTCAATCGGAAATTGCTACTGAAACAGGAATTTATCGAACAACAGTTAGTAGAATGTTGACAGAGGCTAAGAAAGAAGGGATTGTCAAAATCGAGATTGAGAATTTCGATAGTAAACTGTTTCGTTTAGAGAATTACGTCAAAGAAAAATACCATCTGCATGAATTGGAAATTGTCCCTAATATTGCAGATGAGTCTTTGAAGGATTTAGAACAACGCTTGGCCCAATCGATTGCTAGTATGGTTCGCTCTCTTTTACAAGATGGAATGAACATCGGTTTTTCCTGGGGGAAAAGCCTTAGTCTTCTTGTTGATTGTATTGGGAGTAAGCGTCTAGAAAATGTATACTTCTATCCATTGGCTGGTGGTCCTAGCCATATTCATGCTCGTTACCATGTGAATACCCTCATTTATAATATGGCTAGCAAATTTCATGGAGAGTGTCGTTTTATCAATGCGACAATCATTCAGGAAAATAAGGAATTGGCAGAAGGAATTCTCACTTCAAAATATTTTGATGACTTAAGAGACAGTTGGGAAAATTTGGATATTGCGGTAGTAGGTATTGGTGCCCCTGCTGATACACATAATCCACAGTGGTTTGATATGCTAACAGAAAAAGACTTTACAGAACTCAGATCTGAGGCAGCAGTCGGAGAGGTTTGTTGTCGATTTTTCGATCAGGAAGGAAAACCAGTGTATCAAGATTTACAAGAAAGAACAGTTGCTATCAGATTGGAAGAATTGAAACAAATCCCAAAAACAGTTTCTTTGGCATATGGAGAAAGAAAAGCGGGGGCAATACTATCAGTGATCAAAGCTGGTTATATTAATCATCTCGTAACTGACGAAGCAACGATTATAAAAATGCTAGAATTGGATGGAGATGCTAATTTTTTAGAATAATAAGAAGATTGCTTACATTTGTGGGCAGTTTTTTTATAAGGTGTAATAGCACAAAAGTGCAACAATAATAAAAAGACAAACATATGTTTCAAAAATCGTTGACGGTGAAAGATAAAGATGATATATTGTTGTTAGAAATAAAAACGCTTTCAAAAAGTAAAGGAGGCTTCGTTATGGAAGTCATTGTTGCGGACCAAATTATTATGGGATTGATTTTAAATGCGGGTGATGCTAAACAGCATATTTACCAAGCTTTATCATATGCTAAGGAGGGCGATTTTACATCTTCTGAAGGCGAAATTGCAAAAGCAGATGCAGCATTGCTAGAAGCGCATAACCTGCAAACACAATTTTTAGCCCAGGAAGCAGGTGGGACAAAGACAGAGATTACAGCTCTGTTTGTGCACTCACAAGATCACTTAATGACTTCAATCACAGAGATTAACTTGATCAAAGAAATGATTGACTTACGTAAAGAACTTTCAGCGAAACAATAAGGAGGAAAATAAGATGAAAATTGGATTGTTTTGTGCAGCAGGATTTTCAACAGGAATGTTGGTAAATAATATGAAGGTGGCGGCTAAGGAATTAGGGATTGATGCTGAAATCGATGCCTATTCTCAAGCGAAATTAGCAGATTTTGCTCCTGAAATCGATGTCGCTTTGTTGGGCCCTCAAGTAGCTTATACTTTGGATAAATCAAAAGCGATTTGTGAGGCAAACCATATTCCTATTGCTGTCATCCCTATGGCAGATTATGGGATGTTGGATGGTAAGAAAGTACTAAATCTAGCTCTAGAATTGCTAGGAGAAAAATAAGGAGGCTTCCCATGTCTAATTTTAATTCTCAGAAAATTATCGCTCCAATCATGCGGTTTGTAAACTTGAAAGGAATTATTGCTCTTAAAGATGGGATGTTAGCGATCCTTCCATTAACGGTAGTTGGTAGTTTGTTCCTGATTATTGGGCAATTACCATTTGAAGGCCTTAATCAGGCTATTGCTAGTGTATTTGGCGATACGTGGACAGAGCCATTTATGCAGGTTTATTCAGGAACATTCGCCATCATGGGCTTAATTTCGTGCTTCTCCATTGGTTATTCATATGCTAAAAACAGTGGAGTAGAACCCTTGCCATCAGGAGTTTTGTCCCTATCTTCATACTTTATCTTGTTAAAATCTTCTTATGTACCAGCTAAGGGAGAACCAATTGGTGATGCCATTGCAAAAGTATGGTTTGGTGGTCAAGGGATTATCGGGGCTATTATTATAGGTCTGGTAGTTGGTGCGATTTATACTGTGTTTATCCAAAGACACATTGTTATTAAAATGCCAGAACAAGTACCTCAAGCCATTGCCAAACAATTTGAAGCGATGATTCCTGCTTTTGTGATTTTCTTACTATCAATGATTGTCTATATCGTATCAAAAGTAGTGACAAGTGGCGGTACTTTCATTGAAATGATCTATGATGTCATTCAGGTTCCTCTACAAGGTCTAACAGGATCACTTTACGGAGCGATTGGAATTGCCTTCTTTATTTCGTTCTTGTGGTGGTTTGGTGTGCACGGACAATCAGTTGTCAATGGTGTAGTAACAGCCTTGCTACTTTCTAACCTGGATGCCAATAAATCAATGTTGGCAGCTGGGAAGCTATCCGTTGAAAATGGTGCTCACATTGTAACTCAACAATTCCTAGATAGTTTCCTTATTTTGTCTGGATCAGGTATAACCTTTGGTTTGGTTATTGCTATGTTATTTGCTGCTAAGTCAAAACAATATAAGGCACTTGGGAAAGTTGCAGCTTTTCCTGCAATCTTCAATGTTAATGAACCCGTCGTATTTGGTTTTCCAATTGTCATGAATCCAGTGATGTTCCTTCCATTTATTTTGGTACCTATATTAGCGGCTGTTGTAGTGTATGGCTCGATTGCGATCGGCTTTATGCAACCATTTTCTGGGGTTACTCTACCTTGGAGTACACCAGCTATTATCTCAGGATTTATGGTTGGTGGGTGGCAAGGTGCCATTGTACAGGTAATTGTTTTAGGAATCTCAACGCTTGTTTACTTCCCATTCTTTAAATTCCAAGATAAATTGGCTTATGCGAATGAACTAGAAGCCGAAAAATAGTGTCCTAAAAGATAATGGCACATATGTGCTGTTTTAGATAGAACTAGCTATTCTACAGAGTATTTATTGAATTTCAAACGATTAAATGCTACTATAGTTACGAAAGAAAACAAAATAATTTCAAAAGAAAGGTTTATCAAATATGACAAACACAGTAGAAGTAGCAAGAACATCTATCAAAACGGACTATTTTGGTAGTCTAACCGATCGGATGAACAAATATCGGGAAGATGTATTGAATAAGAAACCTTATATTGATGCAGAACGTGCTGTTTTGGCAACAGAAGCCTATCGGGAACACAAGGAGAAACCAAATGTTTTAAAACGGGCCTATATGTTAAAACAGATTCTTGAAAATATGACCTTGTATATCGAAGATGAAACGATGATTGTTGGGAATCAAGCCTCTTCGAATAAGGATGCTCCTATTTTCCCAGAATATACATTAGAGTTTGTATTAAATGAATTGGATTTATTTGAAAAGCGTGACGGGGATGTCTTCTATATTACAGAGGAAACAAAAGATCAGCTAAGAGCAATTGCCCCTTTCTGGGAAAATAATAATCTCCGTGCACGTGCTGGAGCACTTCTTCCAGATGAAGTACAAGTCTATATGGAGACTGGATTCTTTGGTATGGAAGGAAAGATGAATTCAGGGGATGCTCATTTAGCTGTTAACTATCAAAAACTTTTGCAGTATGGTTTGAAAGGTTTCGAAGAGAAGGCGCGTGAAGCAAAAGCTAATCTTGATTTAACAGATCCTTCAAGTATTGATAAATATCATTTCTATGATTCGATTTTTATCATTGTGGATGCAGTTAAAACCTATGCAGAGCGTTTTGTGAAGTTAGCAACTGAAATGGCAGAGACAGCAGGTCCTGAACGTCGAAAAGAATTATTGGAGATTGCTCGTATTTGTTCGAAGGTTCCATACGAACCAGCAGAAACTTTTGCAGAAGCTGTTCAATCTGTATGGTTTATCCAGTGTATCCTACAGATTGAATCAAATGGTCACTCTTTATCATATGGACGTTTTGACCAATACATGTATCCTTTTGTAAAGGCTGATCTGGAAGCAGGTCGTGAAACAGAAGCAAGTATTGTGGAGCGTTTGACCAACTTATGGATCAAAACAATTACAATTAATAAAGTCCGTAGTCA
>OLNS01000991.1_pt1 | contig 23486 bp, 18 predicted proteins | sample 1673031 | NCBI WGS metagenome assembly OLNS01 (sample SAMEA3136748, study PRJEB25190) | human gut metagenome | biome: human gut; feature: human-associated habitat; material: faeces | place: Austria | collected 2013
CTTTCCATGAACCATTATAATGTCAAGTTTGCAACGGTATAATTAACTAGAGCCTTTAATAATTTATAAAGTGTTGCGCCCAAAGCATATATATCTGTGGCAGGAAGGAACTTAGCTACTTCATTACCTATCTGTTCCAATGGGGCATAACCGGGAGTTTTTCCTAATAGTGTCGAGGTATTCTCTCCATCTACTTCGTCATATTGCTTACTCGCACCAAAATCAATCAAAATGGCTTGATTGTTCTCGTCAATCATTATATTGCCTGGCTTGACATCCAAATGTAGTCGGTTTAATCCGTGCACGTATTTCAAGGCTTCAGCCACTTGCTTTATGTAACCGACGGCTTGCGATTCGTCTAACGTTCCCTTTTCCTTCACTATTTCCTGTAAGGAGTGCCCGTCAATGTAATCCATTACATAATAAGCCGTGCCATTTTCCTCGAACACGTCCGTTACACGCACTATATTAGGGTGTTGCATGGAAAACAAGGCACTTGCTTCTTCTATAAACTTCTGTTTCAGCCTTTCTATCAGCTTCAGCTTACTCTGTGTAGCTACGGTGACGTGGCTGGTATTCTCATCACGGTTGCAGAAGTCCTTTACAAAAAACTCCTTAATGGCAACCCGCTTATGAAGCAAAACCAACTCCGCCTCGTACGTACATCCGAATCCTCCGCTTTATTTCAAGCGGAGGATTCGATATTTCCCTCCCTGAAGAAATGTATTGTCTGGTAAGTTCATTCTATTTATATTTTATGAGTCTATTATTTAATGAAAATAAATAGTCATGTGATTTTTTCTAAACAATAGATTTTATTATCGTTGAACAGGTCTAACACAATGTCCTATATACTTAACCAATTCATTTATAACTATATTATTTTCATCAAAACTTAAAGCAAAAGCAGATGCAAAACTGCACAAAGTATCAGACCAATAATAGCCATTATCATTGCATTCACTAATTATCCTTCCTTTTCTATATCCTGTCGTAGGTAAAAATATAGAGTGCCCATTAAGAGCTTTTATTTCATAACCATTTTTACCATTTATTTGAGTCCAGGTCCATTTACATTTATCCACAAGTTCTTGAAATTCATTACTTGTTGGCAAACGGCTATTCTCATCCAGTTTTAAGGATATATCATATATAGTTCCTGAAATATGTGAAACATTTGAAGGATAACTCTTGAGGTCTGTTGAGATGTTTTGTCCAGTTGCATCTCCCCATCCAAACATAATACCTTCATCATAAGGGTTTTGAGCTCCAAGATTACATTTTGCCCATTTCACACTCAGACCTAAATCTACAAAATTATCACCTTCATTTCCTTCGAAGTCCAAATCAAGCAATGTCTGTTCTTCTGTATGTACAATAGTTTTGTCTATGTCAGAAAGGAAATCATCCACGTTTTGATACCTGTCCTTTCGTCTGACTGCCATCGCCTTCTGAACAGCCGATTTTAAATTGGATGATACAGATTCCTGTATAGGCTGAAGTTCGCTTTCATCATCCGCTATAATGGCTGAATCTGGAGGAGTTATACCTGTTACAAGTTTATATAATGTCGCGCCAAGAGAATATATATCGGTTGCCGGACTGAAAGTATTTACCCTATTACTCATTTGCTCTATTGGAGCATAGCCGGGTGTCTTACCCAATAAGGTCGAAGTATTCTCACCGTCAACTTCATCATACTGCTTACTCGCACCGAAATCAATCAAAATGGCTTGTTCACTTTTATCCACCATTATATTGCCTGGCTTGACATCAAGATGCAATCGGTTCTGGTTATGTATATACCTTAAAGCATCAGCCACCTGCTTGATATAACGAACCGCCAATGACTCATTCAATACTCCTTTTTCTTTCACAATTTCCTGCAAGGATTGTCCGTCAATGTAATCCATCACATAATAGGCCGTTCCGTTTTCCTCGAACACATCCGTCACACGCACAATGTTGGGATGTTGCATGGAGAACAAGGCACTTGCTTCTTCTATAAACTTCTGTTTCAGTCTTTCTATCAATTTCACCTTGCTCTGTGTAGCTACGGTGACGTGGCTGGTATTCTCATCACGGTTGCAGAAGTCCTTTACAAAGAACTCCTTAATGGCAACCCGCTTATGAAGCAGAACCAACTCCGCTTCGTACGTACATCCGAATCCTCCACTTGAGATGAAGCGGATTATCCGGTATTTTCCTCCTTGAAGAAATGTATTGTCTGGTAAATTCATTGTCTATTAAATATTATAATTATACGCGTAATGTCTCTATCTCTTGAAGATGCTTAAGTTCTTTTCCGCATTCTTTGGGAGTATCAGAGAAAAAACTGAAATAACAAATCACAAGTACTAAAAGTAGCAATAATATGATGCTACCATAAAGTATACATCGATTATTTATCTTACAGGTACAGTTCTTTCTAAAATCGAATGGCAGATACTTTTTAAGCTTTATAGGTTGTGCAGACTCAACAACAACGTTCTGGACTTCGTTAGTATCTTCTATATTAGAAGTTCCTTTTACTTTATCTATTGGTATAAGATAAGCAGTGAAATTATCCTTAGTTTTGTCCAAACTTTCTTGTTCCAATAAAAAAAGTTTTTCCTTATCAGAAATCTTCATTGAAAGAATCTCGACAAGCCTTTCATTGGATACCTGTTCCAATACCCCATCACAACATAAAAAAAGATAATCATCCGACTGTACGTCCGTAAGTTGATGCACTTCTGCTTTGGCACGTTTGCTATTAGGCTGGATAGCTCGGGTTATCACATTCTTTCGGGGAAAGTTCGGAACTTCCTCTATCGTTAATTCTCCGGCCTGAAGCAAAGCATTGACAAGCGAATGGTCTGCACTTTGATAAAGCAGTCCGTGATTAGGGCGTATATGATAAACCCGACTATCTCCAATATGGCTTGCCAGAATACCATTCTTATGAATACAAACGCAAGCAAGCGTAGTAGCCATAGAAACTTTGCTGTCGGAATCCTGCAAGTCCATCTTTTCAAGTTCATCATACGCCAATGATACGGCACGCTGCACATCTTCCTCACTCGCTGTACCTTTCTCTTTTATAATTTGCGCCAAATAGCCGCCTATGACCTTGGATGAAGTCTGGCTGGCTATTTCTCCATGCAGACTGCCTCCCACTCCATCGCATAACACAAAACATGTGTCTTGCTCCGTAACTTGATCAAACAAAGGCCATACAGCATCCTCCTGACGTTCCTTGCGCCCGATATGGCTATACCCAAGAGGTTTTCTTATAATTATTTCCATATTATTCAATCATTGTTTCTTCTTCATTATAATGAGGACGTTCAAATATAAGCTCCGTATGTCCGAAAGTAAGCCGGTCGCCCCACTGCAACACAATTACATCCTCGTTTTCAATCGGCTTTCCATTTACTTTAATGGGATTTTTAGGGTTGGTGGGTTGCAACAGATGTTCAAGTCCGTTATGACCTTCTTTGATAGTGATACTGGCATGTTGCCTGCTCATATACCGGTCTTCACTGATCTGTACTTCCGCGTGACCGGTTTTCGCCTTACGCCCAATGGTATTGATTCCCTTATGTAAAGAATACTCCTCATTCTGATAAAAAAGAGAGCCTATCGTTCGGTCCATCATATCAAGATTTACTTGAGTCGGTTCATCATCATCGTCCGGTTGGTGTCTTTTCATATTAGCCTGCTGATAAACTGAAACCTTTGCACGAAAACGGCATATTGGGCAAGACAACATTTTGTCACTTATGCCCAATGTGTTTTGAATTTTCAGCAGGCTATGACAATTAGGGCATATAATCTTCAGCTCTTCCATACCTGTTTAATCGTCATTAAGCATCATACAATCCGACATTTGCGTCATTCATGTAATCCGGATTACTTTCTGCCTGTGCCATATAAACATCCCCCGGAGCCGAATCAAGCATTTGGAGATTTTCATGTGAAATATCCGCTACCTCATTCTCGCTTATCTGTCCGTTGCCGTCAACATCAGCAATAGCTATATCAGCCATATTGTCTCCGTCCACGTCCACAACCAATACTTCATGTCCGTTTACCTCCAATACCATGGCATTCTCAGGTACTCCATCTCCATTCAAATCCGTATTTCCCACCGCCAAGACTTGCACCTCACTATCAATTGATGAATTAGCTTCAACATCATTGTTACTTGTTTCATGTACAGCCACATTTTCCTCAATCACACTAGCGGATGCAGACGATTGACTGTCGTCAGAAGAGTTTGTAAGGTCATTATAGTTTATTGAGGACTGAAATTCCTGACGTTCTTCACTGCTCATCGCCTCCCATTCATCTTTATAGTAAGTACCATACACATTTCCTCTCCATTCAAACACACCTCCTGCACCTACCTGACTACGTGCATCGGCAAATACCTCCGAGAAACTCTTGTCGTCATCTACTTGCGCCACACGTATTCCCGTCGAGGTAGCTACTATGACTTCTTCAGGATTGGGAGCATTTACACTTCCTGAATTAGAAGCCGGTTCCGTTTTAGTGTCCTCAACTAGTTCTACAGCTTCATTCTGATTTTCGGCTACTGCCTCAATCTCATCACTTTGAGGAGCTGCCACAGCCTGTCCACCTAAAGCTATACCTGCACCGGCAACTGCACCACCGGCTGCGTAAGCAATCTTTTCACTCACAGTGCTTCTTTTATTACTTTTACTGTCCATCTTTTTAGTGTCTTCGATAGATTCCGTACCATACTTAGAATCAAGGATTGTTTCTTCGTTATTCATATAGCTACTTTTTTAAGATTATCACAATACAAAAATAAGAATCTTTATTACAAACAATTATACTTATGAGTACCTATTGGGTGAATCCGGCAGATTAGTAAGCGAATACTTTTAATTCCAGTTTAATATTACCATATTGTCATCGTATTTACCCCACATCACCGGATGCTGTCTTTCGTATGTGGCTTTCCGGACTCCTTTGCTGACAAAATCAAAAAGTTCTTTTGCTGTAATCAGTTTATCCCGATTGTAATCCGCTCCACCTCCCAATCCTCTGACAAGAAATCTGGTAAACTGACCATTCGTACCTTTCATCATTTCCTGTGAGATTTCGTTGGTTCTCGAAGACAAGAAGAACAGCACATTACTTTGCCGAAAAACTGATTCGGATATTTCGCTATTGCCCTCCATTCTTGCCCCACCACTGAAACACGCATCTGCAAATATAATCTTACTGTTTGACTTGCATTTTTTTAAGAGCATTTGAAGATCCTTGTAGGTCAGTCCGTTTGTCCTGTCCTTAGGATTCATATCATAACAACAAAATCCACCTGGGTAACCGTGTCCGCTGAAGAACAATATCACCCTGTCCTTTTTTTTTGCTTTAAAAAAAACAGATTCAATACTTCTTACGACATTGTAATGCGTCGCATTCTTGCCAGTTAGCGTAATGACATTTTTTGTATGACACTTCATTACACGGTTAAAACTCTTCACATCGTTTTCTGTATATCTTAAATCATTAATAAAAGCATAATCCGCAATGCCTATGGATACCACATACAGATTCTGTGCTTTCATTGTGAAACTGCTTGTAATGCACAACACAATAGTCAATACAACGCTCCTCATTTCTTTATCCATTTAGTTTTACAAGTCAAACACTGCCCCCGGTTCTTCAAACCTTCAAATGGAATGAAGCCCAAGAACTGCTTGCATTTAGGACAGACGTAATCAATCTGAAACTTCTGATTCAATTTTTCCATTTCTTCAGGAAGACTCGTACTGCTCTTATATGCAATGAAAGTAATTATACCGCCTATGCCTAAACCTACTAATGTAATCGGTATACGTAGGCCGGACAATTCAGGGATGCACGAAATCAAATAACCAATACCACCTAATAAGGCCATTGGTAACACCCTAAGGAAGTTTTTTGATGCCGCACCTTTTTGCAAGGCTATTTTTTCTTCTTGATATTTTGTCCACACATTCTCAAGCCGGACAAACTGTCTGATGATTTCCGGGTCAGGTTCTTGTGTGATTTCCTGCTTAGTAGCTTGTTGTACATTGATGGAATTTGCCGATGAGCGAGTAGCGCAAGATACGGACATAGCGTCACAAACCTTAAACGCGTACTCTGTTCCGAGTTGAACAACCGTATTCATATCAATGACTTTCTTGGCAATGCGTATGCCATTGATAAAAGTGCCGTTCGTTGAATTCAAATCCTCGACAAGTACCTTTCCATTTTCCAGCAAGACCAGCTTTACATGCTTGCTGCTAACGGATTTGTTAGTTATAACGAAGGGCTGATTGCCTTTTCTTCCTACAATTACTTCCATGCCTGTCTTTATTTTACCGTAATAGTTTGTTTCAAAGTTTTCAATGCTTCTTTGGAAGCACTTAATACGATGGGAGACATCGTGTCCCAATCGCTCAAGACGAGTTGTTGCTTAAGAATGTTTATCTGCGCTATGTAATGATGGTTTATGATGTACTTCCTGCCTATCCTTATAAACATCAGTTTATCATTCTTCAATGACATATTCAGTATCATCTTCTCCAAAGTCTGAAGAGTCAAACAAATCATAATGCTTTGTTTGTTATGAAAATACAAATGGATGTAATTATCATCAGCCATTGCATATACCAGCTTTTCTATATTTACCTTGAAAAGCTCGTCTCTTGTTTTGAATATGATTGTTTCCATTATAAAATTAATCCCAATTCGTTTCTATTTCTTCTGTTCGGCACTCTCCTTCAAATAAAATTTCTATATCATCTGAAATTTGTTCTCCTTTCCAATACTTTTGAAATTCTCCTTCATCATATAGAGCTAAGTCTAAAAGAACAAATTTCCCTGAAAGAAGAGTTACTTTATAACATTTTGTATAGTTGCATCTCTTTCTAAAGTAATTATGCCAATATTTTGCATCTTCTTTTGTTTTAGATAGGAATAAACAATTTTCTCTTGAAGGAAACAAAGGGAAATTTACTTCTCTTATTGATTCAAACAATTTCTCTTGTTCCAGTTTATGACTATCACTAGTTATATGATTTCTTGAATAAGTTCTGGTATTAATCTGTTCTTGCATGTAACATTCCTCCCCATTTTTATAATGGTGTACATGATAAAAAACAATAGGACTTTCCACTTTATATAAAACTCCTAGTTTTAGTTCATTTTTAGATGTTTGCATATTGATTCTATTTATAGTCTTTAACAGCTCTTATTGCTAATCCAAAGTATCTTCTGACAGACCAGGTTTTTACACTATTCTGATTGAAAAAAATTGCATAAGCTTCTTCTTCATTATTACTTAATTCTCCACTCCAATAATATCCAATTATTTCTTTGTCATTGCAAGAATTCCCAGATCTAAATCCTGTTGCAGGTAGAAATATACTATTCCCATTTTTCCCAATAACTTTATAGCCATATTCTCCTTCTATTGAAGTCCACGCCCATTTGCATTTGGTCTGTAGTTCGTTTATTTCATCTTTTGTCGGTAAACGCCATCCTTTCCCTAAATAATGTGTAGCTATATCATATTGCGCTAAACTACATATATTCTTAGGTGGATGATTATTAGGATATAGTGATAAATCAGTATCTTTCTTTTTACCTGAGATATCACTCCAACCCCAATAAATTTCACCATCCTTTTCTATATTGTTATTGCACCAATTTACGGATAAGCCTAAATCAACATCTAAATAAGTAGACTCGTTATTGACTAAGGTATCTTCGTTAATATCAGGTTGTGAAGGTAACTCTGTGGGTTCTATAGACTCAACAATTCTGTCATCTATAGGACCTGTTGTATTACTATTTATATTTAACAGCAATATAAAGTCATTAATACTTTGCGGTCTGTCCTTTACCCGTAATTCCATTGATTTGTTTACTACAATTCTTATATTATCAGAAACAGATTCAGGTAAATCTTTAAGGCCTTCGTTAAATATTTCCGTTGCATCAGGAGGTGTTATTCCTGTCAGCAATTTATAAAGTGTAGCTCCAAGTGCATATATATCTGTTGCAGGAGTAAAGTTTTTGACGTTATTACTTATTTGTTCAATAGGAGCATAACCGGGAGTCTTTCCTAACAAGGTTGATGTATTTTCACCTTCCACTTCATCATATTGCTTACTCGCGCCAAAATCAATCAAGATAGCCTGATTGTTATCATTAACCATTATATTGCCCGGCTTAATATCCAAGTGTAATCGGTTTAAACTATGCACATATTTTAAAGCATCGGCTATCTGACTGATGTAATAGACTGCCAAATCTTCATCCAAGGCTCCCTTTTCCTTCACTACTTCCTGCAAGGACTTTCCGTCGATGTAATCCATTACATAATAAGCCGTGCCGTTTTCCTCGAACACGTCAGTTACACGCACAATATTAGGATGCTGCATGGAAAACAGGGCACTCGCTTCTTCTATAAACTTCCGTTTCAGTCTTTCTATCAGTTTCACCTTACTCTGTGTAGCTACGGTGACGTGGCTGGTGTTTTCATCACGGTTGCAGAAGTCCTTTACAAAGAACTCTTTGATGGCAACCCGCTTATGAAGCAGAACTAACTCCGCTTCGTACGTACATCCGAATCCTCCGCTTGATATGAAGCGGATTATCCGGTATTTTCCTCCTTGAAGTAATGTATTGTCTATTAAATTCATATCTGACTAAATATTTTCGTACTTATTTAAATAACGTGAGTTCGATATAAGAATCAATATAATCTATTGTTAAATAAGAACATAGCAATAAAAGTATTAAATTTATAATGCTGAATTGTTAGATTTAAACGATTACCACGATGTTTCCAAAGTCTAAAGTTACTGAGATTTATTGTATGACTGATAATTCTTGAAAAGAATTTGCGTTACAACAGGAAAAATATATGATTGAAGATAGCAAGAAGAAGCATCGAAACAATTCCAACCGCATGAGTGATGCAGAAATTTTGGTTATTCTTATCCTATTCCATTCTGACGATTTCCGCTGCTTCAAGCATGATTACAAAGGAGTATGTCTGTAAACATCTGAAACACCTGTTTCCCTGTCAGGTATCCTATAATCATTTCGTAGAACTAGAGAACCTGTCAACTTAGTCAGAAATTAATCTTCAAACTGACAACTATTTTCAGTACACTTCAGTTTCAAATCAAACGCCTTTGCGTTTTCTCCAAAACACAAGGACATTTTACTAAAAACGCAAGTACGTTTCATTTCAAATGCACTTGCGTTTGAAACAAAACGTACTTGCGTTTTCCGGACCTTATCAAAAAGCCCTCTAGAAGCCTCTCTGAGGCCTTATTTTTTCGGTTCTTCCTTCTTTGACGGTTCCTCTTTCTTTACCGGCGCCGAAAGAATTTCCCGGTAACGGACGGGATTCTGCAATACCTTGATGGCTTCTTCCAAATCAGTATCATCTTTCAGGCGCTCCATCACAGCACCACGCTGATAGAAATAGCGGGTCACGATTTCCTGTGAGATATATTCCTTAATCGGCTTGGCAAAATAGTCCAAGTCGCGGTCCAAGTTATGGTTAAGCTTCTTTTCCAACGCCTTGAATTCCTCTGCTGCCTCGGTCATATAACCCTCAAACTCGGCTATCTCCTTCAGGCTTTTCAGCATCTTCTCACTCTGGCGGTCGTAAGTGAAGTTACGCGACTTCACCAGTTTCTTGAAAGCCTCATAATCGGCATCGGTCAGTTTGAAGTCGTCTACCGAAGCCAATGTAGGATGATCCCAGCAATATTGGGTAGCGTAATCGAAAATCAGGTCGTCGTTCATCAGGTAGAACACGATGTTCGGAATCTTGTCTCCCTTCACTTCGATGTCCGGACGAATACCTCCTCCGTCACGCACCTCACGTCCGGCAGCCGTATGGAATACGGTGGTCAGACTATCGGGCGTACGGGCTACTGAACCGTCGGCATTCTTCTTGGCATAGTCGATAGCCTGGATACAACGTCCGCTGGGAATATAGTATTTGGAAGTGGTCACTTTCAGCGTGCCGTTGTAGGGCAACGGCCGGATGGTCTGCACCAGTCCTTTTCCGAAGGTGCGCGAACCGATGACTACCGCACGGTCTAGGTCCTGCAACGAACCGCTCACGATTTCAGAAGCCGAAGCCGTGGCACCGTTCACGAGTACTGCCAGCGGAATCTGTGTATCGACCGGTTCATTCTGGGTTTTATAAGAACCTTGTGCCTGACGCACCTTTCCTTTTGTCACTACAATTTCCTGTCCCTTCGGTACGTAGAGATTGACAATGTCTACCGCTTCCGACAAGGAACCTCCTCCATTGTCACGCAAGTCGATAATCAGCGACTTGGCACCTTTCTGCTTCAGTTCGATGAAAGCCTTTTTGAAATCCTTGGCAGAATTTTCCGTAAAGCTGGACAAAGCCAAATAGCCGATGCTGTCTTTCACCATGCCGTAATAGGGCACCGGATTGGTACGGATGTTCTTACGGGTGATTTTAAATTCCATCACCGTACTGTCATTCTTGAGTGGACGCAGCACTTTGAGCACGAACGAAGTACCCGGTTCTCCACGCAGCGCTTCGCTGACCTTGGAAGAAAATTCCTGGGGTTTCATGTCGCCACGTACCATTTCCTTTCCTCCTACCGAGAGAATGATGTCACCTGCCTTGACTCCGGCTTCGGCTGCCGGCATGCCTTCTGTTGGTTCTACCACTGCAATGCGGTCTTTGGCCTCATAATAGCGGATGGCCGCACCGATACCGCCGTATTTTCCGGTAGTCATTTCCTTGAGACTGCTCACCTCTTCTTCCGGATAGTACTCCGTATAAGGGTCGGTCAGTGAAAGCATGCCTTCCACTCCGGTCTGAATCATTTTTTCGGCATTCACGGTATCTACATAAAACATATCCAGTTCCTTGAAAATGGAGTTGAATATGTCCAGATTCTTTGATATCTGAAAATTACGGTCATCTTCCTTGAAGCTGGTCATGCCCATCCCCAACATCACGATAAAGGCTCCGGCCAGCATTTTTCTTGCATTCATATATAGTCTGTTTACAAAATTGTTCTTCCTTGCAAATAAACACATTATTCCGGTTAGACTTGCAGAAGTGATTCAATATTTAACTTAATTTCGTCCCATTTCTTGGCAGGTAAGGTGGTGCCGACTTCCTGAATGACGGCTGTGGCCAGAATGGTACTGATTTGCACACATTTCTCCAGCGAATAACCGCACGTCAGGCCGTACATGAAACCGGCGGCATAGAAATCGCCTGCACCTGTGGTGTCCAGCACATTATCTACCGGACAAGAAAGCAGTTGAATGACTTCTGTTCCTTTCTTCACAAGGGAGCCTTCTTTTCCGGTTTTTACTACGGCAATGCTGCATTTAGACGCAATTTCTTCCAAGGCTTCATGAGGAGCTTTTCCCGTATAGGCCAGTGCTTCGCTCTCATTGGCAAACACGATGTCCACATATTTCACAATCAACTGGTCGAAGAAGTCGCGTTCGGCTTCCACCACATTATAGCTTGCCATGTCGAGACAAACCTGAAGTCCTTCTTCCTTGGCCAGCTGTACGGCACGCAGCATCAGGTCATGATCTTGCAAAAGATAGCCTTCAATATAGAGATAATTATATCCGGCAAACATTTTACGCGACAAGTCTTCTGCTCTCAGTGTGGCAGCTGCTCCCAGATAAGTACCGAACGTACGCTCTCCATCGGTAGAAATGAAAGTCGACGCAATGCCCGACGGCAAATCGCAGGTGGCCAGCAAGGCATTTACCCCGCGCTGACGGAGGGTATCACCAAAGAAAGCTCCTGTCTCGTCCTGACCTACCTTTCCGATAAATCCGGGATTGGCTCCCAATGCGGCCAGTGCACAGACCGTATTGCCGGCCGAACCGCCGGTAGAGCGATGAATTTTCATCCCTGAGGTATATTTACGTATTTCAGACAAGATGTCTTCTTGTATCAACTGCATGCTTCCTTTGGGCAAATGTAGCTTTCCCAGCAAGGAATCGTCATCAATTCTTACCAGTACATCGACCAATGCATTGCCCATTCCTATAATTTTATCCATTTTACTTCATTTTTTTTGCAAAGATATTGCATAATTCAAAATATCCTACTACCTTTGCATCGCAATTAAAGGAAAACCTTCTTCAGTAGCTCAGTCGGTTAGAGCATCTGACTGTTAATCAGAGGGTCGTTGGTTCAAGTCCAACCTGAAGAGCTCTTTTTTGAAACATGTTTAAATCTTCTTCAGTAGCTCAGTCGGTTAGAGCATCTGACTGTTAATCAGAGGGTCGTTGGTTCAAGTCCAACCTGAAGAGCTTGAGAGTTCGTTGAATAAACGAACTTTTTTTATACCCTAAAACGAACTAATATGGACGATTATTACTCGCGAACGTATTACAATTATTTTAACCACTTCCTGAAGGGGTGTCGTGAGTAATCCTGTCTTTTACTCTGAAGATGCTCCTCCGGGCTTAAAATGAAGGAAAGGAGCAGACAGATGAGAAAGTATCTTTTTTGTGAAGCTGGCTTTGTAGAGAAAGCTAACTGGCAACCTAACTGCTGGATTAACATTGAATGTCCGGATGCCGCGGACTTTCACTTCCTGCAAGAACAATTAAAAGTTCCCCAGTCTTTTTTGAATGACATTGCCGATACCGACGAACGTCCGCGTACGGATACGGAAGGTAACTGGCTGCTGACCATTCTGCGTATTCCCGTACAGACTCCTGATTCAAAAGTGCCGTATGCCACGGTGCCTATCGGTATCATTACGAACAATGAACTGGTGATTTCGGTTTGCTATCACTCTACGGAGATGCTGCCGGATTTCATCGAACATACGCAGCGTAAAGGCATCAATGTGCCCAATAAATACGAACTGATTCTGCGACTGATTTACTCGTCGGCTGTATGGTTCCTGAAATACCTGAAACAAATCAACAACGAAGTGAACAATGCAGAAAAGGAGCTGGAACGCAGTATCCGTAACGAGGACTTGCTCCGACTGATGAACCTGCAGAAGAGTCTGGTATATTTCAATACGTCTATCCGTGGCAATGAGGTCATGATAGGCAAATTGCAGAATATCTTTAACGAGAAGGACTATCAGAATACGGAACTGACAGAAGATGTGCTCATCGAACTGAAACAGGCACACAATCAGGTAAACATCTACAGCGACATTCTTACGGGTACCATGGATGCTTTTGCTTCCATCATCTCCAACAATGTGAACACCATCATGAAACGCATGACCAGTCTTTCCATCGTGCTGATGGTACCGACACTGATTGCTAGTTTCTATGGTATGAACGTGGATATTCACATCGAAGGACTGCCGCATGCCTTTGCCTTGATTGTATGTTTCTCCATCTTCCTCTCGGCAACGGCCTTTGTTATTTTCCGGAAAATAAAGTGGTTCTAAGCTGAGGGTATATGAAATACGGAGTATCTTCCAATACGCTGCTGCTTACGGCCGGAATCGTATGGCTGGTTGCCGGTATCAACATTCTCCGTATCGGCATTTCCTGCTGGATAACGGATACGCACTACTGGCTGCTCAAGGTCTGCGAGGCCAGTCTGATATTCCTGCTGTTCTTCTACATGATTTTCCACAAGCTCTACCGCAAGCATGCCCAGCGTATCACAGCCGGTAACCCCAACAAACGCTGTCCATTCTCGTTTTTTGACGTGAAGGGTTGGCTGGTGATGGCTTTCATGATTGCACTAGGTATAACTATCCGTACCGCACGTCTGCTGCCAGAAAGCTTTATTGCGGTCTTTTATACCGGACTTTCCCTCGCGCTGATGGCCACAGGAGGACGTTTCATCCTGCTATATTGGAAAAGGAAATAAAACTGGTCATACGCATCAGCGAAATACAATCTCCCCCCCCTATAATGCGGAAATGACAGTTACTACACAATTACAATAGTCAATTATCAGAGTAACGAAAAACTTTAAATATACGATGCTTGCTTACATCGAATAAGCACATAAAAAAAGCCGCCTCAAATGAGACGGCTCTTTTTATGATAGTAGTTGAGATTATTCAACTCCACTGTAATCTAATACATTCTTCTTGTTAGCCAAGATGCGATCGTATTCTTCTTTAGAACCTACCACAATCTTTTCAAACTCACGCTGACCTGTACCAGCAGGAATCAAGTGACCGCAGATTACGTTCTCTTTCATACCTTCCAGTTTATCAACCTTACCGTTGATAGCAGCTTCGTTCAATACCTTGGTAGTTTCCTGGAATGATGCAGCTGACATGAAGCTTGATGTCTGCAATGCAGCACGTGTAATACCCTGCAGAATCTGAGTAGAAGTAGCAGGAACTGCATCACGTACTTCAACCAGTTTCAAGTCACGACGTTTCAGCATACTGTTTTCATCACGGAGCTTACGAGCTGTAACAATCTGTCCCGGCTGCAAGTTCTGAGAATCACCAGCGTCTACAACCACTTTCTTACCCCAGATACGGTCGTTTTCCTCATTGAATTCAATGCGGTCTACAACCTGCTGTTCCAAGAAGCGAGTATCACCCGGTTCGTCAATCTGTACCTTACGCATCATCTGACGAACGATAATTTCGAAGTGCTTATCGTTAATCTTCACACCCTGCAGACGGTAAACGTCCTGGATTTCATTTACGATATATTCCTGAACGGCTGTAGGACCTTTGATGGCCAAGATGTCGGCAGGAGTAATAGCACCGTCAGACAACGGAGTTCCGGCACGTACATAGTCGTTTTCCTGAACCAGAATCTGCTTAGACAAAGCAACCAAGTACTTACGAACGTCACCAGTCTTCGATGTAACGATGATTTCACGGTTACCACGTTTAATCTTACCCATCGTAATTTCACCATCGATTTCAGAAACGACAGCCGGATTAGACGGGTTACGAGCTTCGAACAACTCAGTTACACGTGGAAGACCACCGGTGATATCACCCGCCTTACCTACGGCACGCGGAATCTTCACCAGAATATCACCCGACTTCACGGTTTGTTTGTCTTCTACTACTACGTGACCACCTACCGGCAAGTTGTATGTACGGATAATTCCACCGTTCTCATCCAAGATGTGCAATGACGGAATCTTTGTCTTGTCCTTAGATTCAGTAATAATGATTTCACGTAAACCAGTAGCTTCATCTGATTCTACCTTATAGGTTACGTTTTCAATTACTGATTCAAAGTCAATCTTACCAGCAGCTTCTGTTACGATAACGGCGTTGAACGGGTCCCACTTAGCAATCAGCTTACCCTTTTCTACCACCTCACCGTCTGAAGCATACAGCTTAGAACCGTAAGGAACGTTGTGAGTAGAAAGGATGATACCTGTATGTACATCCACAAAGCGAACTTCGGCCAGACGACCTACAACAATCTTCACTGGTTCACCTGTTTCTTCTACAGCATCAACCGTACGCAACTCTTCGAATTCCAGACGAGCATCATTCTTAGCTACGATACTTGCATTAGCAGCCATGTTACCAGCGATACCTCCGGCGTGGAATGTACGCAGAGTCAACTGAGTACCCGGTTCACCGATTGACTGAGCAGCGATTACGCCGACAGCTTCACCCTTCTGTACCATACGGCTGGTAGCCAGGTTACGTCCGTAACATTTCGCACATACACCCTTCTTAGATTCACAAGTCAATACAGAGCGGATTTCTACGCTTTCAATCGGAGATTTTTCGATTTCTTCTGCAATGTCTTCTGTGATTTCTTCACCAGCAGCTACAATCAGCTTACCAGTTGTCGGGTGGATAATATCATGAACAGATACACGACCCAGAATACGTTCGTACAAAGTAGCGATAACTTCATCGTTGTTCTTCAATGCTGTACAAACCAGACCACGCAATGTACCACAGTCTTCTTCGTTGATAATCACGTCATGTGAAACGTCAACCAAACGACGAGTCAAGTATCCGGCATCGGCAGTCTTCAACGCGGTATCGGCAAGACCCTTACGAGCACCGTGGGTAGAGATAAAGTATTCCAACACCGAAAGACCTTCCTTAAAGTTAGAAAGAATCGGGTTTTCAATAATCTGTGCACCCTCAGCACCAGCTTTCTGCGGTTTAGCCATCAAACCACGCATACCAGACAACTGACGGATCTGTTCCTTAGAACCACGGGCACCAGAATCCAACATCATAAATACAGAGTTAAATCCTTGGTCGTCGTTCTTAATAGTCTTATATAGAATGTCTGACAAGTCACTGTTTACGTGAGTCCAAGTATCAATTACCTGGTTGTAACGTTCGTTATCGGTGATGAATCCCATGTTATAGTTCATCATAATCTGTTCGATTTCTTCGTTACCACGTTTTACCAGTTCTTCCTTCTCCTTCGGGATAATGATATCACCCAAGTTGAATGACAGACCACCTTCGAATGCTTTCTTATAACCTAAGTTCTTGATACCATCCAAGAATTCGCAAGCACGAGCCACACCGACAGCCTTAATAACGTCGCTGATGATGTCACGCAGAGACTTCTTAGAAATAACGGTATTCAAATAACCACATTCATCTGGAACCAGTTCATTTACAATGACACGACCTACAGAAGTTTCCTTAATCAACTTCTTCACAATATTGCCGTTTTCATCAAGGTCATTAGCCACTACGCTGATAATAGCGTGAATGTCTACCTTACCTTCATTGTAAGCAATCATTGCTTCTTCCGGTCCATAGAAAATCAAACCTTCACCTTTGGCACCCTTACGTAATTTGGTGATGTAATACAATCCCAATACCATATCCTGTGCAGGCACAGTGATAGGCGCACCATTGGCAGGGTTCAAAATATTGTGTGACTGAAGCATCAACATCTGAGCTTCCAATACAGCTTCGTTACTCAAAGGCAAGTGTACGGCCATCTGGTCACCATCGAAGTCGGCGTTGAACGCGGTACAAGCCAACGGGTGCAACTGAATAGCTTTTCCTTCGATCATCTTCGGCTGGAAGGCCTGGATACCCAAACGGTGAAGTGTCGGAGCACGGTTCAGCAATACAGGGTGTCCCTTCATTACATGTTCCAGGATATCCCAGATAACAGATTCCTTACGGTCTACAATCTTCTTCGCTGATTTCACAGTCTTCACAATACCACGTTCAATCAGCTTACGGATGATGAACGGTTTGTACAATTCTGCAGCCATCAGCTTAGGAATACCACATTCACCCATCTTCAGTTCCGGACCTACAACGATTACAGAACGAGCAGAGTAGTCAACACGTTTACCCAACAAGTTCTGACGGAAACGTCCTTGCTTACCTTTCAAGCTGTCTGACAAAGATTTCAACGGACGGTTGGCATCTGTCTTCACTGCACTCGACTTACGAGAGTTGTCGAACAATGAATCGACAGCTTCCTGAAGCATACGTTTTTCATTACGCAAAATCACTTCCGGAGCCTTGATTTCAATCAGACGTTTCAAACGGTTGTTACGAATAATTACACGACGATACAAATCGTTCAAGTCTGAAGTTGCAAAGCGACCACCATCCAGTGGAACCAACGGACGCAATTCAGGCGGAATAACCGGTACAATACGTACAATCATCCATTCCGGTTTGTTGCGACCACGAGATGCACGGAAAGATTCTACTACCTGCAAGCGTTTCAAAGCTTCATTCTTGCGCTGCTGTGAAGAATCACTGTTTGCCTTATGACGTAATTCGTATGACAGAGCATCCAAATCAATTCCTACCAGCAAATCATAGATTGCTTCAGCACCCATCTTAGCGATAAACTTATTCGGATCGCTATCTTCCAGGTATTGGTTTTCTTTCGGAAGAGTTTCCATAATATCCAGGTACTCTTCTTCAGACAACAAGTCATATTTACTGATACCATCTTCAGCCTTCACACCCGGCTGGATAACTACATAACGTTCATAATAAATGATAGCATCCAGCTTCTTTGTCGGCAATCCCAGCAGATAACCAATCTTATTAGGCAATGAACGGAAATACCAGATATGAGCTACAGGTACCACCAACTGAATGTGACCACTACGCTCACGACGTACTTTCTTTTCTGTTACTTCCACACCGCATCGGTCGCAGACAATGCCTTTGTAGCGAATACGTTTGTACTTACCGCAATGACATTCGTAGTCTTTCACCGGACCGAAGATACGTTCGCAGAACAAACCGTCACGTTCCGGTTTATAAGTACGATAGTTGATGGTTTCCGGTTTCAGAACCTCACCATAAGAATTTTCCAGAATCTCTTCGGGTGATGCCAGACCGATCGTAATCTTTGAGAAATTACTTTTTATCTTAGTATCTTTTCTAAAAGCCATACTTTTTATTTTATGATAATGAAGAATTTAATCATGAAGAATGGAAGTTATCTTTTCCATTCTTCATTTGAAAAAGTTATTCCAGCGTAATGCTCAAGCACAAACCTCTAAGTTCATGCAACAATACGTTGAGAGATTCAGGAATACCCGGAGTCGGCATAGGTTCACCTTTCACAATTGCTTCGTATGCCTTAGAACGTCCTACTACGTCATCAGACTTGATAGTCAAGATTTCCTGAAGTACATGAGCTGCACCGAATGCTTCGATTGCCCAAACCTCCATTTCTCCGAAACGCTGACCACCGAACTGAGCCTTACCACCAAGCGGCTGCTGAGTAATCAATGAGTACGGACCGATTGAACGGGCATGCATCTTGTCTTCAACCATGTGACCCAGTTTCAACATGTAAGTCACACCGACTGTAGCCGGCTGGTCAAACTGATCACCTGTACCACCATCATACAAGTAAGTCTTACAATAACGTGGCAGACCAGCTTTGTCAGTCCATTCATCCAAGTCATCCAAAGTAGCACCATCGAAAATCGGAGTCGCAAACTTCACGCCCAATTCTTTTCCGGCACGTCCCAGTACGGCTTCGAAAATCTGACCGATGTTCATACGAGAAGGCACACCCAACGGATTCAATACGATATCAACCGGTGTACCGTCAGCCAAGAACGGCATATCTTCCTGACGAACCACACGTGAAACGATACCCTTGTTACCGTGACGACCGGCCATCTTATCACCCACACCAATCTTACGTTTCTTAGCAATGTAAACCTTCGCCATCTGAATAATACCTGAAGGCAACTCATCACCGATTGTCAACGCAAACTTCTTACGTTTCAATTCGGCATCCAGTTCCTTGTACTTCTTCAGATAGTTTACGATAAGATCACGAATCATATCATTCTTATGAGCATCAGCAGTCCACTTGCTCAACTGAATTACGGTATAATCCAATGATTCCAAATCGTATTTAGTAAACTTAGCTCCCTTGGCAATCACTTCAGTTCCCAGATAATCCTTCACACCCTGAGAAACCTTATCAGCTGTCAATACCAGCAACTTGTCAATCAAGATTGCTTTCAGAGCTGCAGCTTTTTCTTCAAATTCTTCATTCAGTTTCGGCAGAATAGCCTTATCTGCATTTTTCTCGCTACGAGTCTTGATTACACGAGAATATAATTTCTTGTCAATAACCACACCGCGCAATGATGGAGAAGCTTTCAATGAAGCATCCTTCACATCTCCAGCCTTGTCACCAAAGATAGCACGCAACAGCTTTTCTTCTGGAGAAGGATCAGATTCTCCCTTCGGAGTAATCTTACCAATCAGGATATCACCCGGTTCAATACGTGCACCAATACGTACGATACCGTTTTCATCCAAATCTTTGGTTGCTTCTTCGCTCACATTCGGAATATCAGAAGTCAATTCCTCCATACCGCGTTTGGTTTCGCGTACTTCCAGAATATATTCATCTACGTGAACAGATGTCAGAATATCTTCACGAACCACACGTTCGTTCAATACAATAGCATCCTCGTAGTTGTAACCCTTCCAAGGCATGTAAGCTACCAGCAGGTTCTTACCCAATGCCAACTCTCCATTTGCAGTAGAATAACCTTCAGTCAGGATATCTCCCTTCTTCACGCGCTGTCCTTTATTACAAATCGGACGCAAGTCAATGGTCATGCTCTGGTTTGTCTTGCGGAACTTCGGAATACGATATTCCTTCAATGCCGGTTCGAAGCTTACAAACTCTTCATCTTCTGTACGGTCATACAAAATACGAATTGTAGTAGCATCCACAAAGTCAATCACGCCATCACCTTCTGCAGCAATCTGTGTACGTGAATCTTCACACAATTGTTTTTCGATACCTGTACCTACAATCGGAGCTTCAGTCTTCAACAAAGGAACTGCCTGGCGCATCATGTTAGATCCCATCAGCGCACGGTTCGCATCGTCATGTTCAAGGAACGGAATCAATGAAGCCGCGATAGATGCAATCTGCTGAGGAGCGACGTCCATCAATTCTACCTGGTCCGGAGTAACTACCGGATAATCCGCATCACGACGTGCCTTTACCTTTTCACGGATAAATGTACCATCATCATTTAGCGGAGCATTACCCTGAGCAATAATCTTGTCTTCTTCTTCTTCTGCAGAAAGGTATTCAATACCTTCATTTGACAAGTCTACTACTCCGTCCTTTACTTTACGGTAAGGAGTAACGATAAAGCCCAGTTCATTAATCTTTGCGTATACACACAAAGAAGAAATCAAACCGATGTTCGGACCTTCAGGAGTTTCAATCGGACACAAACGACCATAGTGAGTATAGTGTACATCTCGAACCTCGAAACCAGCACGGTCACGTGACAAACCACCAGGTCCCAAAGCTGACAAACGACGCTTATGCGTAATTTCAGCCAACGGGTTAGTCTGGTCCATGAACTGTGACAAAGCATTCGTTCCAAAGAATGAGTTGATTACAGACGAAATGGTTTTCGCGTTAATCAAATCAATCGGAGTAAATACTTCGTTGTCGCGTACGTTCATACGTTCACGGATTGTACGTGACATACGAGCCAGACCAATTGCAAACTGATTAGACAACTGTTCACCCACTGTACGTACACGACGGTTACTTAAATGGTCAATATCATCCACATCAGCCTTTGAGTTAATCAACTCAATGAGATATTTGATAATCTCGATAATATCTTGTTTCGTCAATACTCTGACATCCATAGGAGTATCCAGGTTCAACTTCTTGTTGATACGATAACGTCCTACATCACCCAGGTCATAACGTTTTTCTGAGAAGAACAAGTTGTTGATAACTTCGCGTGCACTTGCATCATCGGCCGGATCAGCATTACGCAACTGACGATAGATATACAATACAGCTTCCTTTTCAGAGTTACTTGGGTCTTTCTGTAAAGTATTGAAGATAATAGAATAGTCAGAAACATTTGCTTCTTCGTTGTGAACGAGGATATTCTGTACACCAGACTCGATAATCAAGTCAATATGTTCAGGTTCAATGACAGTTTCACGGTCAATTACTACCTCGTTACGTTCGATAGAAACAACTTCACCAGTATCTTCATCCACAAAATCTTCTGTCCATGTTTTCAATACACGAGCAGCCAATTTGCGTCCAATAATCTTTTTCAGGTTAGTCTTGTTAACCTTTACATCCTCAGCCAGATTGAAAATTTCAAGAATATCCTTATCATTTTCAAATCCTACAGCTCTCAACAATGTTGTTACCGGAAGTTTCTTCTTACGATCGATGTACGCATACATCACATTGTTGATATCCGTAGCGAACTCAATCCAAGATCCTTTAAACGGAATAATACGAGCCGAATACAATTTGGTACCATTGGCATGGATGCTCTGACCAAAGAATACACCCGGAGAACGGTGCAACTGAGAAACAACTACACGTTCAGCACCATTAATTACGAAGGTGCCTTTCGGAGTCATATAAGGAATTGGTCCCAGATACACGTCCTGAATCACTGTGTCAAAATCTTCGTGATCGGGGTCGGTACAATAAAGCTTCAATTTAGCTTTCAAAGGTACACTATATGTCAAGCCACGTTCCAAACAATCATCAATTGTATAGTGGGGCGGATCAATATAGTAGTCAAGGAACTCGAGCACGAAGTTATTGCGTGTATCAGCTATAGGGAAGTTTTCCGCAAAAACCTTATACAAGCCATCATTCTTTCGTTTTTCGGGTGGGGTATCTAATTGCAAGAAGTCCTGAAATGACTTCAACTGTACTTCCAAGAAATCCGGATACTGCATCGGATTCTTAATAGAAGCAAAATTAATTCGTTGATTTTGAGTTTCTGAAGACATCTGTATGGAGTTTAAAATGTAAAAACTAGGATAATAACAGTCGGTCACTCTCACAGTTCCGACAGATGAAACCTAGTGAACTTAATATAGACGCAAAAAGGTTAAGAATCCTCTTTACAGAGGACTCTTAACCGAACTACCTGATTTACAGGATAATCTTATTTAAGTTCAACTTCAGCTCCAGCTTCTTCCAAAGTTTTCTTCAAAGATTCAGCTTCGTCTTTAGCCAAACCTTCTTTCACTGTGCTAGGAGCACCGTCAACCAAGTCTTTTGCTTCTTTCAAGCCAAGACCACAAGCTTCTTTAACGGCCTTAACAACCTGCAATTTAGCAGCACCTGCGCTCTTCAAAACTACATCGAATGAAGTTTTTTCTTCAGCAGCAGCTGCACCAGCAGCAGCAGGACCAGCAGCAACAGCTACAGCTGCAGCAGCAGGTTCAATACCGTATTCTTCTTTAAGGATAGTTGCAAGTTCATTAACTTCTTTTACTGTCAAGTTAACTAATTGTTCTGCAAAAGCTTTCAAATCTGCCATTTTTGTATGAAATTTAATTGTTTGTACTATTTAAATATTAAAGTTGTTTGGTATATTCTCGACTAGGCACAGAGTGCAATTATTCTGCACGTTCTGCCAAAGTCTGAAGAACTCCGTGAATGGTGTTGCCACCTGATTGAAGAGCCGATATAACGTTCTTTGCAGGAGACTGCAGCAAAGCCACGATTTCTGCAATAACTTCGTTCTTGCTCTTGATTGTTGCGAGAGCTTCCAACTGGTCTGCACCCACGTAGAATCCTTCTTCTGCATAAGCAGCTTTCAGGGCAGGAACTCCATCTTTGTATTCCTTCAACAGTTTTGCCGGAGCATTAGCTGTTTCACAGAACATTACAGAAGTAGTACCCTTCAAAGAATCAAACAATGGTGAGTAATCCACATCCAAGCTCATCAAAGCCTTGTGAAGCAAAGAATTCTTCACAACTATCAGCTTGATACCAGCCTTGAAACATTTTTTACGAAGGTCACTTGTGGCAGCTGCATCCATTGCAGTTGTATCAACCAAGTAAAAATGTCCGTATTGCTTTACAGTATCTGCTAACTGACCAATAATTACGCCTTTATCTTCCTTTCTCATGATTCCTCCTTAATTATTAGATTTCGTCTACTGATTTAGGGTCAATCTTAATACCCTTACTCATAGTACTTGAAAGATAAATACTCTTAATATAAGTACCCTTAG
>OLNS01001003.1_pt1 | contig 23355 bp, 45 predicted proteins | sample 1673031 | NCBI WGS metagenome assembly OLNS01 (sample SAMEA3136748, study PRJEB25190) | human gut metagenome | biome: human gut; feature: human-associated habitat; material: faeces | place: Austria | collected 2013
TAACTAATACAATGAATGTGCATATATATTATACAACAAATTAAACTTTTCTTAAATAGTCTCCTGATAGCCATCCACTAGGCGTTCTTGCCCATCCATTTTTCCATTCATAAACAGTTACTCGTGTTCCTCTTTCAAGGCATCCATCTTTGTCTTTATCATGTTTTTTACCATCAGCTGTTAATTCATCATGTCTTTTTCTACGATAATTAGTACCAGGACCAGTTCTAACTGATAGATCGCTAGCTGTAACTTCATATGTTCCTGTTGCTTTCCCACTTGTAGATGGTTTAGCTGCAGGAGTTGGTGATGGTGTAGGCGTTGAAGCAACAGTTCCATTTACAATTTCATTAAAAGGAAAGTTTGTTCCTGGACAATTAGTAGAACATACATCTTTATGTTTTTGGACTTTAGAAATACCATACTTATTTTTTAAATAAGCTACTAATTCTCTACCAGCATTGATTTGAGTTTGATTCATTGTTTCTGTCATGTATGAACCTTCAAAACAAATACCAATAGAATCACTATTAGAACCTTTAGCGTGTGATCCAACAACACCTTCAGGTCTACCTCTATAAATAGATCCATCTTTTCTTACAAAGAAATGATACCCAATACCTGCCCATCCATTTTCTAAATGCCAGCTATGAATATCATCTGCAGTACATGATTTTGATTCAGCATGATGTAAGATAATTCTATTAGTAGATTTTCTATTTGATAATTTTCCATTCCATTTGTAAGTTTTTTCAATAATATTCATTTTGATTATCTCCTTTTTTGTTCATTAATTCCGTTTTTCTTCCATTAATTAGCATTTAACGACCATTTTTTTGATTTTTTGGTTGTTATTCAATAAAAGAGAGCTATTCACTCTCTTTCTCTAATTCTTCTTTGATTTCATCAATTCTTTTCCAAATTGCTTTTGTTTCTCGTTCTTGAAGTGCCATACGTTCAACTACGTTATTGTGCTTTTCAACTTTCTTTGTTAATTCATCAATACGATAGTTCATTAACGTGTTGGCTTTATTGTTTGAAAACATTGTAGTGATAACACTAGGCACAGCTACACATAGACCAGAAATCAAAGCAACTGTAACTGCTTCTGTCATATGCTTGCACTCCTAACTTTCATCTACAATCTCTTCCAACTCTGGAAGTCCTGCCACGCTTGTTAGAATAGAAACAACACCAGATAGACAACTTGCACTAACGATCATCGCCCAATTGACTTCATTCATGACAGTAGATGTTCCAATTAACGCTACAGCAGTTTGAGCTACTGTTTTGATTGCTCTAATACCTGCAGCTTTTACCCACTGATTAAAATCATATTTTTTAACTTTCAATATAATCACCCTTTCTAGACAGTTTTTAGTCCTATCTAGGACATCAAAAAAAGGACTTTCGTCCTTTAATTATTTGCTTTTTATATATTTCAATATTGCATATCCTGTAGCATCAGCAAAACCATTTGATTGTCCAACTTGCAATATTAAATTTTTTTTAGTTACCTGAATAGAAATACCATCATGATCTTCATCTTTATGTGCCCGCGGTATCATGTGATTTGTTTCATCGCTAGTTTTCATAAATAAATCACAACTCAATACTCTGTATAAATCTGATATATTATGTGGTACATATTTATCCTCGCTATCAAACCCACTTACGAGCATTACTTTGCAATATATTTTTTTACCATCAATCCATTGCATCCCTGTTTCCTGTTCTTCTAAAGAAAACTTAAGATTTAATAATGTATTTCCATTTGCATTAACAAATTGAGACATAAGTTCCCATTTGCTAGCAATCAGTATCCTATTACTTGGTATATTGTTCCTTCAACCGCAGTTATATACGCACCACCAGCGACTTTAGTACATCCACTTAATGTAACGTTTTTGCCACTGAAAACAAGAGTCATCTCATATATTGTAATAGTATTTTCATCTGCATGTACATCTGATAAATGTACTCTTGCACCTGCTTTTAATGACATTCTAGTACTTTTGGGATTTATCCAGTTATGACTTCTATAAAAGATTTCTAAATAGTCATAATTAGATATATCATCAGTTAATGTAAAATCACTTTGAGTTGCACCATCAAAAAGGACAGTACCAATTGGAATTTTAGTCCCATCATTTTTAACAAATTTTCCCATATCATGGAACAGCTTTTATTTATGACTAATATCTTCCAATGACTTTAGTAACAGTTGTACCTTGATTGTTAGATGAATTTGTCCATCTACAATTATCAATGTGTAACAGTTTTGATGCCTGATTATATTTAAAAGACATATTAGTAACAGTCCAGTTGTTAACAACACCAGAATATATGATCTCTCCATCAATAATTGGTGCAATAACTGCGCTATTATCACTAATTATGATTAACTCTTTAAATTTCAAAGCATCATCATTTAATGTTAAATCGTGACCATAGCCAAAATGACTACCACTCCAAAGAACAGCATCAGCATTGATTTCATCTCCGTTGGAATTAACAAATTTAGCCATAAATAACACCTCTTTTTAAAGAAGCACAGCTATTCAACTGCACCTCCTTTGTCAAAGGTAATAGGTAAAAGGATACTGTTTTTAATATTGCTAGTAAACAGTCCCCCCCCCCCACGAATTTTTTAATTTTTGACATTTGTATGATCCTCTCTTTCTTTAATTCTTTTAATAAAAATCAAATAAGAAAAGATACTAGTGCCTTTATTTTTTTGTGTAACGAATAATTGCTTTAAATTTATAATTTGCCCAACTGTAATTGTTAGCAAAACGAATGTTATCTACATTCAAAATGAAATACGTCACATAAAATGTTCCTGTATTACCACCAGAATAATAAACAACAGGAAATCTATAGAAATCTTCTCCATTGGAACATGTGACTTCATAATCAATAAACTCGTTTAAATTATTGATTGAATGATTGATTGTGCTTACTCCAACGCTTAGACCAGTCCATGTAATGATTTTTTCATAAATTTTTTTACCATCAATCCAGTACTTTCCTGTCCAGTGCTCATCAGTTGACATTTGTAAATTAAGTAATTCATTCCCATCTTTATCAATAAGTTTTGGCATGTTGACATTCAGATTAAAACTAATCTAAATGCTTGTCACCACCAATCTTTTTAAATAATGAGAAAAGGCACTTTGATGTACCTTCTCTAATTTGTGTAAGTCGTGTGTGTGTGTGTGTGTACAACGCACTCACGTGTTTCAAAATCTTTCATATTTTTCTCCTTTTAAAAAAGAGCAGAAATCAATCTACTCTTTGTAATATACTGCATCTTTTAAATCAGTTTCTAATTCACTGACTGTCTTTTCAAGCTGTCCAACTTGCTTTTGCAATGATGTTAATTGTGACTTCAAAACAAACGTATCTTTTAACTTTGTCATAAAAGTTTTTAAAATATCACTTGTTAGAAACTTAGTGCTATTAGCTGAAACAGTTGTTGAAGATGCATGTTCACTTACGTTTGAAAACAAAACTCTTTTAAAGAAATCTTTCATATATAAGACCTCCTATATTGATTATGCTCCAAATACTTCAGCCCACATTGTATTTAATTCAATATCAGTCATAACTACTAATTTAGCATTGATAGCTGAAGTTACTTGTGCTGCAGTTTGATATCCTGAATCATTTGTCAATGATGATACTTTTGTTGGAATATCAGTCTTTTTAGCATAAGAACTTAGATCCATTTCTCTTGAACCTAATTTTTCAAATTTAGAATTGATATAGATGTATTCATCATAGATGTTGTTACCTGAACCACTGTTGGCAACTAAATAGATAACACCTTTTTTACCTGTTGAAGGTAATGCTTCAACGACCGAGTAATCGATTTGAGTTACCCCTGAAACTGCTGAAGCAATTTCTTTTGTTACATCAGCTGATTTAGCATAAGCAGATAAATCTACATTTACAGCTTTCGATGAATCAGGAGTTAAAGCTGTACCATTTACTTTTACGCTTTCAATTTTGTTTGCTTGAGCACCAGTAGCAACACCATCTAATTTAGTTTTATCAGCAGCACTCATTAAACCATGTGTAGATGTTGTTGCATCTGCATAAGTAGTATCTTGAGCTGGAATACCCAATCCAGTAATATCTGCTTTGGCGACAGCAGTAGTTGCACTAACGTGACCAGATGCATCTACAGTAACTTTATATAATCCTGATTTTTGAGCTGTATATGATGGATGCACATATTTATTGGCACCTTCAGCAATACCACTCAATTTTGTTTTTTCTGCACTTGTATAATCATTTGAAGATAAACCTTTTCCGGTTTCTTGTGCTACAAATTTTCCTTCGCCCCATGCTTTAATTTTTCCTAAGGCTGTTTTTAAAATTGAATCAGTTACAAAACTCATAATATATATCTCTCTTTCTTTCTTTAAATTTATTTAATTAAAAATTTCATTCCATATATTTTCCAAGTCTTTATCTTGCATAATATCAAACTTGTCATCTAAATCAATTGACTTTAAATAACCGTCAACCTCACTACGAACAATCTTTATCCATTCTGTACGTTCTTCTGGAAGAATATCATTGCCATTTCCTATCGTAGATCTAACAATAAAAGATACGACACCAAGATGTACCTCCTTTAATTCACTAACTAACAGAAAAGATAAATTCAATAATCCATCTTTTTGAAATGCATCTTTATTTAATGAAAACACTCCATTTTCATCAATTTCCAACAACTGAGTTTTTTTCAAAATAATTTGTTCTATAAAAACCTATAACACTAAAATTATCATAACCTTCATCCTTGATGAATTGCATTTGAATGTTTCCACTATATTGATATGGAATATCACTAGTACTGCTAGATATAGTCAATCCTTTTTGAATAATTTCAGCAACAATCAAAATCATCACCTCTATTCTTTATACATAATCATTTTGTCAATGAGTTCTTGCAAATTAGGAATGATATCAAATTGACTTTTAACACTTTTAATACTTATTCCATCAATTTCTACAAGATATAAAGGCATCTCACTAACTGTACCTCCATTGAATGTATCACTATTTGTATACTGTGGAATAGTTTCACCTTCTCCACTGATAACTTTTATTTCATGCTTTTCATTGACACCATCTGTTTCAAAATGAGACACGATTAGATCATATCTTTTTTGACCAACAACACCATTTTCTAATTTTATTTCTTCATAAGAACCTGGTGCAATCCTATAAAATCTTCCTTGATTAATAAACAAGCCATCATAGATCTTTAAAAGATTGTTGTTTATGATTTCACACTTCAACTGTTGGCCACATTTAAAAACACCATTGTACCCAAACAAACAATGGTGTATGTAAGCATCAATACTTGCTGTAACATTTGACTCATTCAATGTTATATTTTCTAGCACATCTAATCACCTACCTTATATTCAAATTTGCAATGCGAAATAATACCAGATATAGTTACCTTTAAAACTTTTTTTGTAATTTGTTCTTTAAATTCTATTCCCGTTATTTCTTCTTTGGAACCAACATAATCAAACAAAGAAGCTTCATCCGTTGTAAAGTTAATGTTAAGATTATCCGTGCCATTCGCTTTTTCCGTCGCTTCAATAGAACTTTCTATTAATTTTGATTCATCTTCTTCGTTTGAATTATCATAAAGATATGTTTTCCTTTTCAATCCTGCATACTTTGCATTTTCACTTGTATTCCATGTTCCATCATCTTGCAAAAATAAATTGACTCTTATTCTTTCGGTCAATTCACCCTTTCCAAGTGCAACGATATGGTTATACTTGCTTATTGCTTTTTCAGAGATCATGGAAATGCCATAAGAATTGTCATATCTTAATAATTCTGATAAATCAACAATGGGAACAGCTTGTAAATGCACCTTTTTATCATAAAACGTAATTTCTAGTTTTGAAGGGATATCCGCCTTAAGTAACATTTTTTCAAGTGCATCTAATAAATTCAAATCCCTTATTTGATAATTAACACCAATATCACTTAATCCTACATTGTCGACAACAAAAAGATCATTAAATTTTCCATGAATAAGATTATCAATGACCTGATTGGCTTCTCCATTTGCGACATAATAGGCTTGTCCATCAGGGGGCTGAACATATTCTTTTTCAAGAAGTCCTCTAAATGTCTTGCCTTTAAATGTAATTGAATTTTTAGAAGTATCTACTTTTTTACCATCTAGAATTCCACCAAATTCACATTCTTGACAATAAAAAAGAGAACCTTTATCAAATTCTCTGTTCCATGATCCTATTGAGATAGACATTTGATAATCATTTGATGCGACGTCATACTTCCCAATCTCAAAATCAATTGATGAATTTTTTAATACACCCAGTTCTTCATATTTGTCATTTGTATATATGAATTTCATTAAAGCCACCTCGGTTCTGTTCTCTTATCAAGAATAATCAATTCGGCTTTAAAAGTTCCATCCCATCCTACAACATTTGAACCACTAGGTATTTTTGTAAAAAAGTCGCTTCTAGACATATCTCTATAATTAAAGAGATTTCTTTTTTCACCATAAACTGAAACACCAAAAATAGTATTATTAGTAGAATTTATTTCTAAATACTCACCAGCCATTAATGATGTGTTAACTTGATATAAAATATTGCCTACTTTTATATATGGATTCGCACATGGTCCATAAAATCTCATGATAAAATCAGCATCAGCTAATGAATCATTGATAGCTTGAACAGCACCCTTTTGATTGGAATATAAAAACGGATATCGATACGTATATTTCTTTATACCTGTCTGATTGCTTTTATCATCATACATAACCAAATTGTATTTCTTCTCTTTGATCCATTCCTGTTTGATACAGAAAATACCAAGTTCTACATTGGTCCTTGTATTAATATTAGCAATGCTAGTGTTTGATGAAACAATATAGCATTTAATATAATAATCTCCAAAGTACAAAGTTCCTGGTGTTTCATTAATACAATCAAGTTCAAATATGTCGCACATTTTATCCAATGTTTCTTTTCTTTCTTTTAGACTTCCTCTCAATGTTAAAGTAATTGTATAAGTATAATTACCTATACTTAAACTAACACTGTCATTTTCAATTGTAGTATTCCATTTTCTTTGATGAAGATAGCCACTTGTTGGAAGAATATTTGCATCTACAAAGTCAACACTATAATTTTGAGAATTTATATATCTTACTCTCATGAAAATACAACCCCCAAACTTTTCAACATACGAATGAAATCTCTATCACTAAAATCATTACCTGTATCACCTTTATCAGCAATTACCTTCAATAATTTAATAATGATTTCTAATAGATAATTTACATCATTATTTGAATTTGATTTATTTTGTTCAGTATCAAAGCCTTCACTTGCTAAATCCAATGTTTGTTTTGAAATACCGTTCATTGCATCATATACATCTTTAGCATTTGCTTCAATCCCAACTGCAATACCTTGAGGAAGATATTTACCAACTTCATCAGCCATGACTTTTGAAGGTGAATGAATTCCAAAGAAAGATTTCAATCCATTTAAAACAGCATCTCCAAATCCCTTGATTTTTCCTAAAATCCAATCTTTTACAGAATTGATACCATTCCATAGACCTTTAACAAGGTTAACACCAACATTTGTACTTTCAGAAAAGGAATGTTTAATACCATCAACAATTGCTTTTCCACATTCTTTTATCCAAGAGAGCATTCCCTTAATACCATCACCAACATTTTTAATAATATTTTTTCCTAAATTGAGCCATTGAAAAGCCATAAACGCTGAAACGATAGCTTGGATTATTTGAGGAATATTAGCCACGATTGTTGGAATTGCACCAATCAATCCCTGTACTAATTGCCAAATCAATTCTGCACCTTTTTGTAAAATTGTAGGGAAATTATCATTAATGATGTTTGCAAATGTCGTTATGATATTAGGAACATATTCTACAAGTATTGGTATTGCCGAAATGATTCCATCTAACAATCGGCTTAATAAATCAAACCCCATAGAAATCATCTCAGGTTCTTTTTGTGCAAGATTTGTTCCTATATCCTGTACAAATTGTAATATTTGAGGAAGTACAACAGGAACGTTTTGTACAAAGCCTGTTACCAAACTATTCAAAAGATCATAACCTTTTTGAAATAGAATAGGTGTTGCTGATATCAATGCAGTAGCAAATCCCTGAACAATGTTTAATGCCATTGGGACAGCATTATCAAAAAGAAATGTAGAAGCTGTAGTAATCAAATTGGATAAGGTACCTGTAACATCCCCTCCAATAGCTACATTTCCTAAAAAATCTTGTGCTGCAGCTTTCATTGAACCAAATGAACCACTAAACGTAGTAGCTGCTTCTTTGGCGGTTGTTCCTGTAATGTCTAAGTTATCTTGTATAACTCCTATAGCTGTATAAACATCCGCTAGATTACTAATATCATACTTTTGACCACTCAACTTTTGAGCATCTTTAAGAAGTCGTTGCATTTCTTCTTTTGTTCCACCGTATCCAAGCTTCAAGTTGTCAAGCATGGTATAGTTTTGCTTTGCAAAACCTTGATATGCATTTTGAATATCTTGTATATTGGTACCAAATTTATTGGAATTATCAGACATATCCTGCATAGCTCGGTTAGCTATGTCGGCCGCCTTACTTGTATCGCCTTTTAAACTTGAAATCAAAGACGCTGAAAATGAAGTAACATTTTCCATATAAGCATTTGCACTGACACCTGATGTTTTATAGGCTTCTTTTGCATAAGCTTTCATTTTATCAGCGTTTTCCTTATACAACGTTTCAATCCCACCTAAAGATTGTTCTAAAGCACCACCTTCGGTAAAAGCCTGAGATACAACTTTTCCAATTCCAGCAGCAACAATGATATTCTTTATTTTTGAAGCAATTGAATTTCCAGCTTTTTCTCCTGCTTCTTCAGGATCTTTCCCCATGGCCTGTTCAATCATGCCCTTCATTCCTTCAGCAGAGGGAACAATTTGAACATATGCTTTTGCTAAATTGGTTGCCATATTATCCTCCTTCCCTTATAATCTCTAATCTTGCTTTTTCATATTCTTCAACAGTTTGAAAACCATCATTGACAGTATTTTCTTCTCCATTGTTTAAAATAAGTGATACTATCGATTTAGGAGGATTGATGCCTTTTGCACCATCTTCTGTTTTCATCCAAATCAATCTTGTCAATTCATCTGAAATCATTGATAAAAGCAATTCCACAAAAGGAACCTTTTGATTGCTCAACTTCATTTTTATTCTTGAATTTTCCCTCAAACCAACTGAAAAAGTCGCAACCATATATGCTGGAAGCGACTTATAATCATATATTTGATAAGTTTCTGCTAAATCACAAATTAAAGCATCCTCATCAGTTTTTATCATGTTGGCGAGGATCACTAGTTTTTTACTTTTTTATTTGAATTAAAAATGTCCATGATGTTTTCTTGCATTTTGCTTGTAAGAACTCTACCTGTTTTTTTATCTCTGCAGAATTTTTTTAATCTTTCATATTGGGCATTTCCTAAAAGCTTTTTAGCAAAAGGAACAACACTTAAATATTCATCATTGTTCATTTCACTTAAAATTTCAATAAGTTCCCAATCATCACCTACTGTATCATCTACAGAATAATGAAATCCTTGTTTTGTAATACCAGTTATCTTCATCTAGATTACTCTCCTTCTTTTTTCTTGATCATATAATCATAATGGGATGTTTCTGTTTCATCAGGAACTCCTGAAAAAGTTATTTCATAACCAATAGCATCACTATCAGAATATTTAATTTCACCAATTTCAGTAATCCCAGCACATGGAATAACAAGTCTTTTTAAAATTTTCCCTTTTAGAATCATATCAATGACCCATGAAAACTGTTCAGGTTCCTCATTTTTAGCCTTGATTGTTAATCCAGTATCTAAATCTCCAGTAACATTACTGGATCCATAAACTGTTTTCAATACATTTACGTTCAATGATTCAATCAACTTTAATTTAAATGTATCCTCTTTTCCAGAAAATAAATTTAAAACAACAGCTCCACCCCATGCTTTTTGAGTATCTGTTTCAGGTGAGTTATTGTTTGAAACTCCATCATCTGAACAATATCCTAATGAATTGAATTTATCATCCAATTCACTTTTTGCATCTTCTGGTAGTTTTGTACCTAAGGGTGCAACAAATACTGAACCACCTATTTTAGGTTTAGCTGCACTTACATTTTTTGCGTCCATCTATATCTACTCCTTTCTAAAAATATCCAATATCAAACACAGCCTGATATCGATATTTCTTTATTGTTGTATCTGTATAATCATAATCACTATTGAGATGTAATGATGTGATCTCATCCAACTCAATTAAGTCATACATGGCATCTTTTACTTTTTCATTGAGTAAAGATGCTTTATATTTTGAAGACGAATACGATTGAATAAAAAAAGTGGCCGTGTTTGTAAAATCAAATCTACTACTGCCACTTTTACCAATGAGTACATATTCAACTTCATTAATATTTTCAAATGTCACAGGAACATTCAATTTGTTTTTAAGATAATTAAAAACAATTTCTTCAATCATTTTTATCACCTCAAACTTTTTATTAATGTATTGTTTTTGTAGTTATCTTTTATTGTTTCTATTGTATCTGCCCTAACAGATGCATTTACACGATTAGTTCCAACATGAGAAGATATCTCATATCCTTCACCACCAGCAGCTGCTTTGGTTGCTTCTGCATGTTCTAGGCAAATATCCATCATTTCTTGAGATCTAAGTAATTCCCTTACACCTTTTTTATCAAGTACTATTTTAGCCATATCTTTCTACCATTACTTTCTTATTCCAGTCTAAAGGAATATTTTCATCTATTCCTTCAATTGCAAAACCTAATACATGCCACTTTCTTCCTAAAAAAACAACATTGTTATCTTCCCAAGAATTTTGGTCACCTTTAGGAATGGCAAGTGTATAAACTGCTTTTTTACCGGTTAAATTTTGTGAGGTAATAATATCATTGTCTGATGATGGTGAAACAAGAACATTTTCAACTATGATTTCTCGTTCTCGATAAATAACTTGTCCAAAAGGATCTTCATCAACCTTTATTTTTTGTAATAAAACAACAGGAATACCTTTAATCATTGCCATAAATATTAATTACACCTATTCTTTGTCTACGCAAACCTAGTCTGGCAAGCTCACTTTTTTTAATGAACAATCCTCCTCCAGGTACCAAAAAAGTACCTGATACAGAGTATCCAAGAGCTGATTGTGACATCTGTTCCATAGGTTCGCTGTTGGTTGAGGTCATCAAGTTACGAGCAATAATATCAACACATACACTTTTAACTACATTTTCATATACATCTCCATTTTCTATCATTTGGTCAAGATTTTTCCCAACTTTTTTTGCTTCTTGTCTCAAGCAATCTGAAACAACAGTTAATAAAATTGTTGCCTTTTTTGTTTCAGCTACTGTTAAATCTCTAAACAGCAAAGTAACATCATCTATTGTTACAAATGGTATCATTACTCATCAGCTCCACCATCTTTAGGTGGTACATCTTTATCAGCATTCTTTTTAGGCTCTTTTTTCTTTTTTTCTTCAATTTCCCAATCACCACCACTGATAATCAAATCAGTAGTGATGGTTGCACCTGTTTTTTTATTCCTATATGTTGCCATTATGCTTTTACCACCCTTGTAAATGAATTAGCATCTAGGATTCCCCATCCCATAAAGACTTCCGCACGAATATACACTTGATTATATCCTTGTAAGTCTCTTCCTGAATTGTCAGGATCACCAAATTCAATAATTTTTAATGGAATATCTTTTGAATATCCCCATTTGAACATATTAGCGAAGTCACCTACAATTGCTTGGTCTTTTGTTTCTGAACCAAATGATACTGTATTATTTGTATCTAATGCTTGAGAACCTAATGTTGATGGTTTACCACCAAAACGGAATTCAGGATACAATGGATCTCCTGTCGTAGATTTCATTTTTGATAGATCACTACGTACTGCAGAGTTGATTACAATACCTGTTACTTCACAATCGGCATCCTCAACTGTTGCAATTGCTGTATCTAAGCAATCATCAGGATTATCATTTGCATAAGTAACGGTTTGTGTAACTTTGCTATCAAAGTTATTTTCTCCTACTACTGCAGATTTTTCGCCAGTTCTAGGATTTAAACCATGGAATGCAGCGATATCTAAACCTCTAGCAACTTTTTTAGCAAATCCTTCATTAAATTCTTTTAAAATATCTAATTGTTCTTCTTCGCTTGCAAACATAAATTCATTAGAAACACGAGCACCATATTCAAATTTGATTGGAACAATAATTACTGGATCCACTGAAGCTCCGCCTTCACTTTTCTTACCATTTTCAGCAACGATATCTACTTCATTATCCATAGAGAAAGTAAATTCTTTTGAACCATTAAATGGAATTGGTGTTTGCGCTGATAAAACAGCTAAACTTGATTTTCCCTTTACTTTGTTGATTAGATCCTTTGTTAATACAGGATCAAATAAATTTCCTTTGCTTAATACTGCCATTATCTTAATCTCCTTGTCTTAAATTTTTTAATAATTTCTTTAAAGCAACATTTCTTGCTTGCTCTTCATTAGCAACTGTTTGTTCACCTGTTGCTAAAGGTGGTTCTTTTTGAAAAAAGCCAGCAAATGATTCAGCATCTTTACGAATTTCTTCCTCATTTGAACCTTTCAGACGTGAAGCAATAGATGAAGGCAATCCCATTTCATTAGCAATTCTCGTTTTTACTGAGTCGGACTCATATTTTGCAATTTTTCCTTCATATTCTTTTTTCATGGTTGCTAGATCATCTGGTGATGTATAACCTTCGTATTTTTTACTGATTTCTTTTTCATAATCGGCTTTTAATTCTGCTAATTTATCAGGACTTACAAATCCTTCATATTTTTTATTTTCTCTAGCCAATCTTTCTTTGATGGCTGTATCAAATTCTTCTTGTGTTTTAATTTCTTTAAATTCACTCATTTGTATTTCTCCTATTTACCGTTAGTAACGTAATTTGCATAAAAAAACGAACTTTCGTTCGCTTAACAACTTATTTTTTGTTTCTTCTTAACACCTTTGTATGTTGCACATGCCCAATGGGCCAAGATTACACTATCAAGCAATGCTATTTCATGTTCTTCCATCATTGCTTTAAATCCAAAACCGCCATTTGTACCAATTGCTCTTCTTTTACAGTTGGTTACAATTTGTTTTAAAGATGGCTGGTCATTATGACATATGTTTTTTGAAGATGTAACTGCCTGTTCAAACATATTGTTTGCTACAACCACATCCGATACCTTAGGAAGTACAGGTTTCAGCTTTATTCCATAGTCCTTGATTTCATCACTCAATATCTGTTGAGAGCCACTTCCATCAATAACAACTTTTTCTATGTCCGCTTCTTTTAGAAATGAAATGATCCATGTATTGCCATTTCTAACACTTTGACAATCAATCGATTCAACAAAAATCTTTTCATCTACCTTTGTAGCAATCGACATTGCAACATGTTTTCCATCCACTCCATACTTGATACCCACAAAAAGCTTATTTTGAAAATTGGGAACTGTTACAACTTTGAGATTTTCCCATTCCTTTTTCGAAAATTCACTGCCTTGTGAATATGATAGCCAATGTCCCAACCTTTGAATATTGAAATCAACATCATCTGATGTAATTTCATTTTCAATTACACGTTCTGTCAATCCTTGTCCTAAGGACGGGTTAGTTTCATACCAGATATCTCTATCATACGGATCATGCATATGCTCAATGGACCATTCGGCCCAGCCTGTATTCTCGCTTTTCCCTTCTAGAACCTTATCTCTCATTTTTTGAAATACTGTACCATGAGAAATTGCAGTTGGTGGTGTTCCTAACATAATGGTTTGAGGATTGGAACTTGCTGAAATAACATACTTTAGCGCACTTTCTTGATCAATCGTGTATTCCTGTGCTTCATCAATAACCAGCACATCATATCCTTCACCCAAACCACCGGTATTAGAACGAGTTCTAAAATTAACAAGATGATCTAATTTATAGGCTTTTCCTTTTTCATTCAATAAACGTATATTTTCTGAACCTTTTGCCTTAACTGACGTATATTCTATTTCCGCTTGGTCGAGCAATGCACATATTGTTTCAAATACTGAATGTGCTGTAGAAATCATATGAGCCGTATAGAGTATCTTTTCACCATGAGTTATGCCCCACATGATTCTCATAATAACATCTTCAGTTTTACCATTTCTTCGAGGTAAGCTATAACAAAAACGGGAATGAACCCACATCCCCTCTTTATCAATTGCTAAAATGTCATAAATCAATAGTTCCTGCCACTCTCTAGCAGTTCTTCCGGTTTTGTTGTAAATTTCTACCGCTTCCTTCCCTTTTGTTTCAATATAAGGAAGCACTAACGAAGTTGTAGGAGTTTGTCTTCCAATTCTTTTTTCAGACATTCCTTTTACCTCCTACTTCATATTCGCTTTTTTTGGTGGTGGTCGATACTCTTCACTGACTGAATAACAATAGTTACAGTTAGGTATATAGCACTCAAAAGTGATTTTTTTCATTTTTTGATGCTTTTTCTTATCGTAATATGGTTGAATATCACTTACAAAGCATACATGTCTATGCGGTCTTAATCCTTGTGCCATAAGATACCTCCTCTCCTTAAAGTTCCTTTTTAAGCTTCTTTAAAAGGCTCGTAATTCTAAAATTAGCTACACCATAAAATACTAAACTTAATAAACCAATTGATACTTGAATCAATAACGGACTTAATACAATCCACCACGACCAAGTTATAAAGCCTAATATTTTTGCTATAACAAAAATAATTAATAACGCATTTAACATTGTCATTCTCCTTTCTTTAAAATTGAGCAAAAGAAAAACCGACTACTGTCGGTTAACTATTCATATATAAATAATATTTGTCTTTGATATTTTTTGGTGCATCTTCTTTTAATTTGATTTCACCTGTTTTTTTATCAACATAGCACCAAGGAGCAACTTCTTCTTCAAATATTTTAATAAGTTCTTTTTGCCTTTTTGTGGGATTAACCATCATAACCAAGCACCTCCATAACTAATCTGTCTAAAAATTCATCAGAAACACTGTTTTGCTTATTCAAGACAATACAATCTGCTATCAATTCATTCAATGATTTTGTATTTTTAAATGATTCTTGTGCATTTTGACTTACGTTTTTTCTTATATACATTATATCATTTGTTTCCTGATTAAGCACATAATTTCTTAGTTTTTCTTCTAAATCATTTTTGGCTTGTAATTCACTTATATTGTTTGCTTGTTGATATTTTCTTACAACTTCCCAATGTTTTTTATGACCACCTAGTTCATGATTTAATACATCATCTAAATTTTTAGATGGAAAATATGAGGTATCAACAATTTGTGAAAACTTATTACTTATCAGTTCTTCACATATAAATAAATCATTATTTATATGATCATAACAGGCAATACCCTGTAATGCATTTTTTTGAACCACCACGATATTGTTTATTTTTCCATATCGATATTCTTGATTTATTTTAGTATTTAAGTATTCACACATTCTTTTTGAATTTTGCGAATATGTTTGACAATAGATATTAGAATATTTGTCATTTTTATACGTAACAAAAGAAATCTCTTTTTTTCCTAATTTCATATTGAAGGGTTTCTTTGCACCCATAAAATTTGAATTTTTCCTAATATTTTCTCTATAATCAATTCTTTTACTCCAAACATCCTGTACTTTCTTACTGCCATCTCCAGGATCATAAACTACAGTACAGTCGCAATTCGCATGTCTTCTAAAAACATTATTACCTGTATTGCTAACTTTACTGTAATCATAAACACCAGCCATTGACTGACACCATTTACATGTTTTTCCAACTGTTGTTCTAATGATTTTAGGCCTTAACCCCGCATTGTAATGAAAATCAGCATTTTTTCGAACTGAATCATCTACGACCGACTTTGCATTGGTTTCTAATGAATCAAGAAAACTTTTTTCACGTTGGGAGTACTTATCAGCATTTGAAATATAATCAATGATACTTGCTGTTTTTTCTTTGTTATATTCAGGAACAATTGCTTTTAATCCTAAATCAGCTTTTTTATTCAAAATATTTTGTGTAGCCTCACATTGTTTGGATACCAAATCATAATTTTGTTTGATCATTGGTTCAAGTAATCTTTGAGCAATGTTGTAATACATTTTTCCATCAGGAAGCATTTCTTCGTTGATATTTTCTTGTATTACCTTTTTTAAAGAAACTCCTAATTCTTTTGCAAAAGAAAGAGAGTCGGTATAATCTACCGCTCCCTGCTTTTGTTTTATTAAAATTGATTTTATTTTTTCATTAGCTTTTATTTCTTCATCAAACTGTTTTTGAATTTCTTCTAATAAAGAAGGAACGATATCATTATTCATCTATTTCTTCCTTAAACATATCATCTATATTTGAAGTTGATGAAGATGCACTATAATCGATTCCAGTAAGTTCTTTTAGATTGTCCTTATCAAAATATCCTGGTACAGCTTGATTGATTTTAATTGCTCCATCTCCAATAACTGAAAGAGCTGAAGCATCCGGTTCAAAAATCGGTGCCCATTTGATTTTTGTTAAATAAATTTGATCTCTTGAATATGTATAACCATCTCTCAAACATGCTGCTAAAAATCCAGCATTGATAAAACCTGTAGCAAATGTTTTTTGAGCTTTTCTTGCTTTCAATCTTAAATTTTCATGTTGTGCCTTGATTGCTTCAACACTTGATGGATTTTCAGTAGAAAAACCTAGATCATCTAATGTCAACCCTGTTTCACCAGCGAAAAGACTGGCCAACATTTTTAGTTGTTCAACATAGGGCGCCATTGATTGTTGGGCAAATTGGCCTACAGTAGGCTTGTCCCCGTCTTCATCCTTTGAGATTTGCATCAATGATGAAATAGTTGCCTTCCATTTATCCATTTCAGCTCCTGGTTCAAGTCCTAAAACATATTTTTGTGGGAATGAATAGAACTCAGCGGATACTTCACTTCTTTTTAGAGTTCTCATTGCTGCTTGCTGAATAGAAATACATGCTCTTGAAATAACTGAATGTCCAAATGGCCTTTTAGCATCAGGTCTATTAATAATTGGAACCAACAGTGGATACGGAGCTTTATTTTTGATTTTATAAGGTTTTTCACCTCTTTCATAAAAATATGTAACTCCTTGAATAAAATATGCTTCAATAATAGGATTCCCTAGAACATCTTCCTCTAATATGGCATATCCTTCAACCAACATATTTGTAATAGGATCAATAATCCCTGTTGCATGTCTTCCATCAATTACCTGTAAGCGAGGCATTTCTCCAACCTTTTGAGAAATATAAATAAAAGAACATGATGTAATCAATGATGAAATAATTGCACTGTCAAACAACACATCAGGATTATTCATGTCGTATATCTCTTGCATATTGAAATTATCATTAGAAAATTCAACAAAGGAAAGTCTATCAGCAATAGAGTCAACAGCCTTTGAACACCATCCTAAACATTCTTTTAACCATCTAAATTCAGGCGGTATTACACTTGAAATATCAACCATTTGATTTTTCATTTCATAATAATCGTATCTTGTTTCGCATCTTTCTTTCCTACTAGCAAGTTTTCTTCTTAAATATCCCATTCCTTTGTATTTCATATATCTTCTATTCCTTTCATAATTTCGTTTTGAGAGTCGTTTTCATAATCCGTGAGAAAATATTCACAGTACGGCATGAAGTCCGGAGAACGCATTTTTAGGGGTGGTATGCCCCCACCCTAAAAAAACGATTATTTTTTGCTTCGATACGTAGTCCAATCAATTATTTGTGGCAGTATTCTGTTTGATATGACTTTTTCGGTTTTTAGTGCGTTATTAGCAAAGATTTTGTCACTCTTTTGTCTATTGCATGTCATATGAGCCAATTGTAGGTTATCTAAATCACTTGGATGTCCACCTTTTGCTACTGGTATGATGTGATCAATACATGGTGACAATGGATGTGGATGTTTATAGCTGAAATCTACTGGCTTTCCACAAATCCCACATATAGTTTGAGTAGCATATATTCTTTTCTTGTTGTTTTCAAATTGCTTTCTATGTGCTCCATCTCTGTCTAATCTTTTAACCGCCATAAGTTATACCTCCATTTTTAAACAAAACAAAAAGCTCCTGAAACAAGAGCTTTTCATAATACTTCAATTGACAACAAATCAATCGTAAATGAATTCAAGACAAAGCGTTGACATTGTGGATGTCATCTTTTTGAAAACTTCACAATAACATAATAGCACCAAATAAAGGGGGAATCTTCCACATAGAAGCACTTTTTTAATCTTTTTTTAGTAAATTCAGTAGGATGTTGTCGACTTTTCGGTAAAGACTCTTATTATTAACGATATTGTAACGTTGTAAGCATTGTGTTTTTGAAAGATTATAATAGAAGTCCTCTATGAATTTTCTATCAAGTGCATCCATCTCGTTAAGATAATATTCAACAGTAGCAATACGTACATCCCAATGTTTTAGATCTTCTAAGTAATCTTTTTCATTTGACTGAATATAATCAACAATTGATTTTTTTAATTGATCCTTTTTATCAATCAAGTAGTTATACTTGTCAGCACTATCTTGAACAAAACCACCTAAGCCATCACTTTTACCAGGAGACTTAATAAGTTCCAATTTTTCTTCAACCTCTAAAAGTTTATTTCTAAGTGTTTTAAGAGGCGCTTCATAATCGTTAATTAATTTGTCACGTTCTTTGATTAGACTCTTATACGTACGAATTTCATTTCGAATAATTGGTAATGTGTGTATTGTTAAATGCATTTGTTATCCTCCTTGTGTTTTTAATTCTTTTAATCACGCTAAAGATGTTCATTATACTTTGCTATCCTATATATTTCTTAAAAGTACAATATTTTTTTCTGTTTTACAGAATTTTTTACACTAAATATAACTTAATAAATTACTTATAACCCCTAAAAGTGTTAAATTTTTTATATTCTTGAAACTCCATGCTTTCTATTGATTTATCAACACTTTTGTGGATTGTTACTCTTAAAAATTTAACCTTGGACATTGAATATCGTAAAACATGCTATTTTTCACACTTTTTCAATGTGATTACCTTGCTTGTCTCTTTATGAATTATCACTAAAGAATCTATCGTATTTTTTAGAAACCAATAATCTTTAGGATTCAATCCATTAGCAGTAATCAACTTCTTCATTGCTAAATTAATTCTTTTTGGATGTTTCATTTAGCTACCTCTTTTAAATACGGATAGTAATCGTTGCTTCATCACACTCATTTATTGAATCTAATGAAACTGATTTTATTTCACAATCTAATAGATTACCACCTAGATTGTTTAGATTGTTTTTTTCCGCTTCTGGTACAACTATTGTTGCTTTTCCTGCTCTTTGAATTAAATATTTTTCAACAGGATGTTTTTCTCTTTCAAAATATTCTCTAATTGTCATTTTTCTTTTCCTCCATATCTGTATTTTGGGGTACTATAACAGGATAAAACCTATCATTTTCATAATAGACTATGTCATTGCCATTGTATTGGATATTCAGTCTTTGGCAATTACAATTAGTTAGTATTTCAGATACTTTTCCAATTGCTTTGTATTTATTGTCATAGACATACATTCCACGCTTTATATCTCCAAACTTAAGAGGTTGAGGAGTGAAATGCTCCTCAATCAATCTTTTTAAAATATCAAATGCAAGTGGTGGAATATTAATTCCACCGTACATTTTCATATCGTTAAGTGCTTGTACTCAAATTTCTTTAGTCAACATCTTCCATCACCTCTTTTTCTAAAACATATTCAATAGATCCATGCTCTCCGATATGGTTTGCCATGACAATGCGATACCCTTCGTTTAAATATTGACTTAGATAGTTCGTATCTCCATTTGCATGACTCCTAGATACAACTTGCTTAATTTGTGGTTCTTTTTTACATTTTTTTAATTCTTCTTCTAATTGTGTTACATAATTTTTAATATTTTTGATACAAACATCAGCATCTTTGGATAAAATACGCATATCATCAAAAATAAACATATTATTAGCATTGTTTAATGACCTAAGCATTTTTTCAATGTCATCTTTAAAATTATTAAGTGCATTGTCAAACTTTTCTCTATTCACTGACATCTTCAACCCTCCAGTTTTTGTCCGCACGAATGACAATATTTTTGTCCTTCTATTAAAAGCAATTTACAAGAAGGACACACTAATGCTGTTCTTCGAACAATCGAACCATCAACAGTAACACCATCAGCAAATGCTATTAATGGTTTTTTTGTGTTTCCCTTTCTTTTAGTTCTTTATAATCGATAAGCCATTGTGACAATTGCTCATGTTCTTTAGCACATTCACAATCTCCTTTTGATTTTTCTTTGCAACGTTCGATTACTTCATCTAATGTCATTCTATCCACCCCAGTTCTTTACATTGTTGGTTGATTGCTTGGAGTTCTTCAACATATATTCCATTACCATTCATTTCGATAAAATGTTGATTTTCCGTATAAAATTCAATGTAATCTTTATTCGATGTATTTTCATACTTGATTTTTCTTAGTTCATCACCCATAAACTCCATTGATATTTTTTTATATCCTAGTTTTCCGAACATTTCTTTTGCTGTCATTTAAACCACCCTTTCTCCTCACAATAGAGATAAATAGCTTTTAATAGTTTGGCGCTGACATATGCTTCGCAATTACCATTGCATATACTAACTCCCTCACTGTCTTTATAAAATTTAAGCATGTCTTCCCCTGATCTAAAAGCAACCATATTTCTACTTTCATAAATTTTAGAGAAGCCCGCTTGCTTCAATGCTTTTTCCGACTCCATAATCAATACCCATTTTTAAGTCTTTCATAATTGATTTTGTTCTTTCTAAGGTATTCTTGATAGATTTCATCAAAAGAAAATTGTAAACACTTAGTTAATTGCAATAAAACTGTCAATTTATCATAACTATATGAAATATCACCGATCAAATAATCAAGTCTTTCTTTTTCTAATTCATCAAAGTGATTAATTGAATATTCATATTTAATTAAAATAATATCAATTGTATCATCGTTACTTGAATACCTCCGCGTCATTTCACTTGTCATAACAAAATGATAGACATCCACTAATTCTTCTAATACTCTTTTTTTATCTACAGGCTTTTGGCTCTTTTTCCACCAACACCATTCACCTTTCAATTCATGCGTTAGTTCTCCTAATTCATCAATAATTGCTAATTCTAATTTTTCTTCAGTCATTACTTCTTCACCGAATTCATTTAAAATGTTTTCATTCAATGTTCTTTGCATTTGAAACATTTCTTTTAATTGATTTTTTATTTCCATGTATTTCACTCCTTTTTTCTTTCAACTCATTTTGCTTTTTATAAGTAGCATCTAATGTTTGAGCAATTAATATTCCTTCTTTTGTAAGTTTAGGATCATCATAAATCAGCTTCTTATTACACATGATCAGTCTTTGTGCTTTTGTAATCAAAGCAAGATTGTCAAGTGTTACATTTTCCTTGTTTCCATCTAAAAATAATAGTGATTTATCTTCTGGAATAGGTCCATATTCCTTTTCCCATAACAAAATATGTTTTGGTTTCCAATTGATCAAGTGAGAATATTTGACACCTCTTTTATCAGATACCTTGACATAAATATATCCATCCGACCTTTTTCTTTCAGCACCAACAGGTACCCAGTTTTTAGGAGTATGTCCTTTTTGAAATTCGGTTTCAACCGAAAGATGTTCTCCTTTTTGGATTGGATTTGCTGGTCTAGATCCTTTTTCAAATCTTCCTGTAAGCCCTGAAATTAAATGAAGATTTCTTTTTTGTGCCTTTATTTGCTGACATGAAAAAGAAGTATTGAATTTTTCATTCATCAGTCTTGTACACTCTCTATTGCTGATGCCTTGATAAATCTTTTTCAGATATTCGACCTGTTCATCATTCAAAAGCTTTTTGTGTTTAATTCTAGAATAATCTATTTTAGAAATCCCAGATATAATTTTATGATTATCCTTGTAGCTTTTTATAGTTTTAGCACTCAAATTCGTTCCAAACTTTTTATTGAACATATCCGCTATTTCAGAATTCAATCGACCAGGAGCTATTTCAATGATGTAATCACGCATTTCCTGCGTATATCTCATACTCATTTTTTACTTTCAATGCCTAACATTTTGGGAAGCACAGGAGTTTCCCGATTGTAATCAGCTTGAAATTGGGCAGCTTCAATATGGACTCTAGCGTTATCGACAATTTGTGCACTAATATCTGCCATTGCTCTACTTCTTTTTATTTCGGCCTGAAGTTCTTCGTCCGTAAGATCATCATCGTTCAGTCTTTCTAATTGTTCCATCAAGATATTGTGCATATCCGTTAGTTTATTTCTTGGCATTGTTCCACCTCACTTCTATTTTGTAGCAGCAATGTATACTCTGCTTCTTTCTTTTTCAGCATCATCATTTTCCCAGCAAACGTATCTAAGGGTTGTTGCCGGTTCATCATGATTGTACATTTTCATGAGAGTAATAACATTGCCACCATTTTTAATATAAAAATATCCAAACGTTTTTCTAAGGGAATGCATTCCAAAAGTAGAAACAACACCGACCTCATCTGCATTTTTCTTCATGATCTTGTAGCCCATTTCACGTGTCAAAGGCAATACATAAGAAATACCTGACTGCTTTTTCTTTTGACCTTTGAAAAGATAGTCATGATCAGCTAGATGATTTCTTTCAATGTAATCTAAAACATCTTTATGAAGCCTTTTATCCATACGATAATGTTGCATTTTACCTGTTTTTAGCTCTTTGATATGAACATAACCTTTTTTTACATCAATAACTCTTAACTGTAAAAGATCATTTGCTCTAAAAGCAGTATTGAAGCCTAATAAAGCAATCATATAATTACGATCAGCTTGATATCTTTTTACATCAGTTGTCGCAAGATCTCTTTTTAAAAGAAGATTATTCATAAAAGAATTCAATAATCTCTTATCTTTGATTGGCAATGTTTCTTTTTGACCTTTGAACGTTTTTACTCTTCTTTTCGCCATGTTCATTCTCCTCACATTTGAATATTTTTACATTTTTATTACTTTATAAATTTTTTACTTTCATT
>OLNS01001011.1_pt1 | contig 23294 bp, 24 predicted proteins | sample 1673031 | NCBI WGS metagenome assembly OLNS01 (sample SAMEA3136748, study PRJEB25190) | human gut metagenome | biome: human gut; feature: human-associated habitat; material: faeces | place: Austria | collected 2013
CATGAGGTGCATAATATGCTATTTGCGTATATCCATCACTGGCATCCAAATCAGGAAGTCGATTATATGTAACCCCCAGCATATTAAAATCCTGACACATTTTTGTCAATTCACGTTCATCCTGTGTCGGTATGTTCATAATTTGAAAATCCCCTTTTGTATCCTTCAGGAATCGTTCAAAATTATCATATGCTTTCCCTGATATGATTTTTTGCTTCTTCATTCTCTTAAAAAGCTGCAACATTTTCAGAATCGCTTTCACTGATCCTTTTATGATATACATCTGCGTTTCCATTCCAATCCGTAACATAGTTAATACTTCTTGTTCTGAACTATACATAAGCTCCTCCTACCTTTTTCTATTATTGACCACTTTTCTTAAACGTTCCATCGTATCCGTATCAAAATTGGGGAATGCTATAGAACGTATTACCTCCATACGTTCTCCTTGCTCCTGGCACGCAATCAAATACTCCTTTTGCTCCTGAGAAAAATTACCATTCTGAAGAAGGATCACAAATTCCTGATACTCCTCATTCTGACGTCTCTTCGCATATAATCGCTTAAATAAACCTCCTTCTTTTGGTTCCTCGCTTTTTGGCTGTTCTACTTTCTCCAGTTCTTTTACTCGCTCTTTGTATAATTCCAGTTGTTTTTTCAAATCCCCATTCTCTTTTTTCAAGTCTTCGATCTCATTCTGTTCCTTTTTCCGATCATCCAAGATTTTTTTCATCATTTCAAAGATCTTATCGTTGCTTCGACACATATGCTCCATGGATCTCTGAACGCTATCTATGATCTCTTCATTCTGCTTCCTGTATTCCTCCACCGCCCTTTTCCGAATCAAATCAAATACAGCTTTCACATTGATACTTTGCAGACTTGCTAACTCTTCAACCGGCACTTGCTCTATCAATGCAATATAAATCCATTCTCGATTTGTAAAATTCAAACTGCTTGTTGCAATCAGATCTAATTGTTCTTTAGTAAGACCCATGTTAGCCGCAATCCGTAATTGCCATATCGCAATCTGATCCAAACCTTCTGCTTGCTTTTCTTGCAGATATTTACTGATCTCCTCTTTGTCCATGTGACCTCCCTATCATTTGTTCCTTCTGTTTCCTTTTTCTTGCAGTTTTTGTTTCTGTAATGACCTTCTCTGTATCCATTTCCCGGCAAATCCTTCGCAGAATACGAATCCCTTTCTGACACTCTTCGGATATTGCTTCTCCACTTTTGTTGCTGTTCTTCTGTTGTCTTTGAAGCACTGCCAGTTGTGCTCGTGCCTGATCGGAACTTTGGATATTATTCGCAATCAAATATCTACAGTTTTCAGCCAACATCTCTACCCGCCGTATATCTTTCCGATAAGCCGCTGATCTTCTCGCATACCTGCTTTCAATATGTCCCGCCCGATACGTACGCCGCACATATATAAGTTGGAATCTCGTTACATAATACCTCTTCCGATAGTTTCTGTTCCCCAAAGACGTATTCCACTCAATCATCTTTGGAAGTTGCTTCCGCCTGATGTGTTCCGACTTCTTATACTCGTTCTCTCTACTCAATATTCTTCTTTTAAGATCCTGCACAGAATATCCCTGTCCCAGATTCAGAGTACGGTATGCCCGTCCTTCCCCTTTAAACGACACATACTCCTGCATCCGTTTTTCTGAGTAACCCTCTTTTATGACATATCCCATTCCCTGCATCACACGTAAAAAATCCTTATAATCCGTTACTCTCTGAACTGCGGAATCAATATCCGCTTTCAAAATGTCCCTTCCCGTTGGTCTATGATCTTTTTTCGCTGCATATTCCCCATAATTTTTATTCTTACGTTTTCCCCATTCTATATATTCTAAAACCGGAAACTCCATTTCCTTACATAGCTGATCCGTCACCGGTTGAATATATTTTTCCCAATCTCCCTTTTGATAATGATATTTATACCCATCTGATCGTGCAACCGAATTGAAAATAACATGAGCATGAAGATGTTTCTTATCATTATGTACTGCAAATACATAATCATAATGATTTTTTAGGTATCTTTCACACCACTGCTCTGCTAATTCATATAATTTTTCCTCTGAGCACTCTCCCTCCTTAAAGCTAATGATAAAATGATATCCTTGCCGTCCCCCGTTCTTTCCATATTCTTCTTTTGTTTCCAAAAAAGTTTGATAAATTTCTTCCGCAGCACTTCCCGCATTTCCTCCAATCAACGTATCGTTTTCCGTTTTGTCTGGATTCAATATGTATGCAATCGCATTCTTTAAATGTCTGCCTGGAGATCCATGCCCCGATGTTTTCATATAATTCAACTTTGTAATCGCCATCTCAAATCCTCAAATGTTTCTGCTGAATTCTCAACGGTTTTTCCGTATTTTTCGGAATTTCTGTAAACACCTTTGGTTCTATCTGCATCACCCGATTATAATTTGACACCAAACGTTGCGAAATCTTTTCCGCCTCTGCGCAGGCTCGGAAAAATTCATTATAATCCTGTTTCAGTATACTGTTCCAACTTTTCAAATAATCCGAATGATCTTCATAATGTTCTGCATCCAAAAGCACTCCCAGATCAGTTTCCGTGAACAAAGCCCCCAGCTCCGCCCTCAATTCCTCTTTAGCGTAAGATTCTATTTCTGCCCTTCCTTTCATCTCTCGATTCAATCTAGTCGGATGTCCTGTGCTGTGTGCCATCTCATGTAGCTGCGTCTTCAGAAAACTAATCTCATCTTTAAAATACATTTGCGGCGGCAATACAATTATATCCTGACTCGGAGAATAATAAGCTCTTGACTGTCCCGCCTCAATAATCGGACATTCACTTGATTTTTTCAGTCCAACAATCATATCTGTATAATTTGCTTCCCCCATCTCTCTCTTATATTCTGGAAAATTCTGAATCTGCTGGGCATTAAAAACTTTAAAATACGAAACAATCGGAGTCTCTAAGGGTTCCTTGATTATCTCCCATTCCCCATCTTCATTTTTCACTGTTCGTTCTTTTTCCAAAATCCATTTTTCGCACAGTACACCATGCTCTCCCTTCTTAGGATAGTATCCTTTTTCCCGGTACTGTTTCAAAGTCGCCCATCGGGGATCTGTATATCCATTTTCAATCACCTCATACATCAGGCGGATTCGATTACCTCCTCGATAAAAAACTCCGGACAACGGATTATGTGGATGTAAAGCTTCCCTATCCCATTCTCCTTTATTTTTATAAAACCCTTGCATCATCATTTCCAAAATCTTCTCAACTAACTCCTTTCGATTTTCCATGACAATTCCATAGGCGCCTGGCATATTGTCACCTCCTCCCGATCAAGAAGCTCACTTTCTTTTACGATTTCCCCCTCATCAACAATCCCATAATATGCCACAATTTTTTCACTTAGCTCCATTTGTCTCTCCTTTCGTCCCGATGGTCAGTAACAATCTTTCTATTTTCTCCATCTCATCTTGTAATCTTTTTTCATCATTTGAAAAAAGATGTCCTGCATTAATCCTGGCAGCCACCTGATTAATATTGACGCCAATTTTCCGAATCTGATACAAAAGTTCCTTCCAATATTTTTCCTCTTGCAATGGATTAATTTCTGCCAGGATACAAGATCTGCAAAAAGCAGACAGTTTCCCATCTGCTTTTTGCAGAATTTTCTCATAGTCTTTTTCCGTAACGCGAATGTAAATCCGCCGTGTCTTATTTTTCCCACTTATCATAATTTTGGTGTCGTCTTTTTGATGGAACACTCTTCCTGCTTAGGGTAAATTTCTTTTCCCCTCTCGAAGACATGAATTTTCTTACCATCGTAAGTATAAAGACGGTTTGACAAAAAATTCTCTGGATCACGCTCACCGTCTCCATTTAAACCTTTCACAAAAGTTCCCAAATCTTTCAAGTCTAGTCCCTGCATGATAAACCACTCATTAATAGAAGCCGGAACCATAATAAAATCTCCATACTTTTCATGAAGCTCTGTCATATATTCTTTATTCCAAATGACTGCCGCTCCATAATTTAAGGCATCCCGCAAAATAAAAGGTTCTTCTTTCAGGGAACTCAAATCCTTTTGCATACCCAACGCCTCAACCATCGAAAAACATTCCGGTTTACTATATGATTTTTGATTTTTTCTTGCCTGTTCCATAATTTCCTGTCCTGTTTTTCCCCAACTCTCAAGTAGTGGTTCTCGGATTTTTACAAGTAATGTCTCCTCCTGTTCCTCAAAAATAGCGCAAGGAATAATCGCCAGATCTGCAATCCGTTCATGTGGCATCTCCCGTATGACACTTTTATTTCTCTCATAATTCACCAATACAGGACGGATCTTTTTTTCAAAAAAGGAATATGAAGCAATATTTTTTTGTATCTCATGATAAACAGATGGAACCTCTTTCTGAAAATATGTTTCCTGTATTTGCTTTACAATACTATGTAGCTCCTCTCCTCTCGCATAATCAGAATAGTAATCTTCGGCGTAAAATATCACTCCTCTTGTTGTATCTTCCTTCCGACAGATACTTACTCCTACTTTTGCTCTGTTCATTCTTCTTACCGTCATTTCTTTCACATAATATCCCTCTTCTGGAAATTGTTTTCGCATCTCCATCAGAAAAGCATGAGTAAATTCTTTTTTATCAAACATTTTTCTTCCCCTCTTCATTTTTCCGACAGCAATAACACCAGCCGTCCATTTACTTTTATTACTTCCAGTTCCTGTCTACTGTGCTTCCCCTGTTCCACATACCTTTTTATTACTTCCATAATTTTTTCCATGGCTCTATCTCCTTTCCGGGTACAAAAAAAGCACCTCTTCCGAAGTGCTTTCTGTACTCTTTTTTCTAATTCTATTTTATCAAACCTCTATTTTTACATCCACGTTACTCTAGGTACATCTTATTTTTCTCTCCATTCATCCCAAAGCTCTTTCATATTTTCCCGCATGGCATCCAGCGCATACCGTAAAAAATCTAATGGGATTTTTTCCTCCTGAAATTCCAAAATTTCTTTCAACAATATATCTTCATTTTCTAAATACGCCAAATGCTCTCTGCGCTCCTGCTCCTTTTTCTTTCGAAGCAATTCTTTATTCTCCTCCTGCAAACGTTTAATCTTATCTTCATTTTTTGAAATTTTCTCTTCGAAATTCATTCTTTCGTCTCCTTTTCTTGATCGCCTGTTCCCGGTATATACCGGGAACCATCCGTAATTTATCCGTGTATGTTCCGTGATTCGCCCGGAACATTACCGGGAATATTCCGAAAATCCCGAAGGGATTTTGCAAGATACGCATTTTGTCCGACAAAACGCATCTTGTTAGGGGAAATCCCCTAATACCCCTCTTTTAACGGTACTTACCCGGTAAATATCCGGTGCTCACCCGGTAGACATCCGGTAATTGCTCGGAACGATTTTTAATATATTCTTCTCCCTCCATTATAAAAACCAGCGGACAAATCCGCTGGCTCTTTTATATTTTGGGTGTTACTAATGGTTGTATTGGTTTTGCATAAAACTCTTTTTTTTGCTCATAAATTTTTTGAATGGTTTGATATACCGGATCTAACACTTCATCGTATCGTTTTTGAAGCATCAAAAGGTAATACTCCTTTCGCGTTTGACTCATTACTGGAATTCCACAATACTCTTCTGGAATATCTTGGATTATTCTCCGTATCTTATTCATGTCGATTTTCGGTATAATGCGTTGTACAGCTCTCATACATGCATCATTTTTTAATTCTTTTATATAAGAAAATGGGTTCAATAATTTCCCATTCTTTTGGTATGTGCAAGTCACAATTCGATATGCAGAATCTTTCAGCGCTTCTTCATTTTGCATCGTTTTTTCCAACTGACCATCGCTTTTTTTGTTTGCGAAGCTATTTCCATTATCGTACACTGGAGATAACTCCTTCGTTCCATCCGAATGTAAAAGCACTCCCCAGTTTCCGTTGTTCCGATCATTATTTGAAATAAAGGCATCCACAACAAACATATCCCAAAAACGATCCATCGCTCCTTGAATTCCACGCAGGGTACGATTTCCCTCTATGGTGGATAGAACATCTGAAAGTTCTACACCATTTCCATAAGTATCTCCACTTGTAACATCTTCACGTCCTTTTACGTATGAATTTTTTATGCTTTTAAACTCAATCAATTCATCACCTGGCTTACGGAAATCTTTACAAGCAACCACAATTTTCCCATCACGTTCTCCCAACATCGTCTCATGCACTGGAATGCCTATACTTTGATAAATCTGCGAACCAATGTACTCCGACAACGGGCTCGTCGTATACGATATCTCCATATTCCGAAAACCTTTTGTCGTTTTACCAAATTTTAAAAACCAGTTCTCGCCCTTATATACGATGCCCAGCTTTGCTCCTGCATTACCTCCGTAATATCGTTCATTCTCTACGTAACCATTAAAATTCTCCATCTCACCATGCTCCATATCTATTCGTTATAATCTCATATTGGCATTCAGAAATCGCACCTGTCAACAAATATGACTTGCTCAATGTTGTAAGTTCTTCCAACTTCAAATCATATTTCCAGTCCTCATCTGTTTTTGCAAGATGCTCCAATTCTTCAATCGTTTCTACAAGTAATCGTGGCAAATGGAAGTCGATTGTATAGTTTTCATCATAATAATTTTCTATCATGATCTGTTCACTTCCTCTCGAAAAATTTCTTTCTAAAAGGAATATAACACATTCTTTAAGATATTACCATTCGATCTCTGTAGATTTTTTATTCTACTCCTGTATTCCCCATCAAAAAATTAATGATCGCCTCAATGTCAATTTCATTTTTCTCGTGATCCAGCAGGTACCGATACATTGTGTCTGTTATATTGTCGAGATCATATAGGATACCTTTTTGTTCTACTGTAAGTTTTTCCAAGCTTGCGCTGAGAGATGCCTGAATTTTTTTCTTCATGCTGATTTCTTCACATGCCATATAAATAGCATCCTTACTTTTCCGCATCGTATCCAGATACAGCAGATCACGTTCAAAGATTACTTTTTCCTTCAGTCCCATAAATCCTCCTTAAAAAGAAAATGTATACTCTCCTTTTTTATAAATTACATGCACCATGGTTCCATCTTGCAATTTCAGATCAAACATGGTTTTTCCATCCTCTTCTTTTTTATTCTCTGCATAAGTCGCGTACGTATCTTCACTTCGCTCATTTGCAGCAAGAAACCCCGCCAGACTAGCAGGAAGATCAGACGCATCCTGTCCTAATGTGTTTACCAACGTCTCCGGCACTTCCCGAATCTCCATATCTGCGTATGGAACAACAGGAGTTTTTGTTGGTTCTGGTGTGGATTCTGGTTTTTCTTCTTCCTCTACATCCTCTGGCATTCCTGAATCTCCCATCTCCTCCATTTCCTTTTGGATTTCTTCCAGCGTCTTCTCTGTTGGCTCCACACTAGCCTTGTAGGGATGATATTTACCAATCAAAATAGTTCCAGCAACATCATCCAGTTGGATATAAAAACTGTGATCTTCTGTCTTCTGATCATATCCAAAATATCCCAGAATCACTGCATTTTCCGCATCAATTTCTTGCTCCTTTGCATATTTACTGATTTCCTCCTGCATGACCCATTCCCAGCCAGCAAAAATTGTTTTTGCGTATCCTTCCAGATGCAGTTTAATCATTTTCAGTTCTTTCATCTGTTCCTCAATGGCTTGTTCCATTTCATTTTTTTCCGCCTTTGGCGTCACTTCTACCTGTGGAATTTCCTCTGCTGGCGTCACTTCTGGTATTGGTACCATCTCTTCTTCCTGTTTTTTCCCAACTGCTTTAAAAATACCAATAACCAGAATCACAAGTACAAGAATGATTACCAGCATAAAAATCAAAAGCATTCTTTTTTGTTTCTTTGTAAAATCATTCAGTTTCATCTTTCCTCCTTACTGTGGTCTTCCATATGTTCCAATATTACTTGGTGTAAAATCATCACACACAACACCATAAGCTTTTCCTCGTGCATGTACTTTCTTCCCGTCCCCTATATAAATCGCTACATGGCTTATATTTTTATATCGACCATTCTGGGTATAAGAATAAAAGATCAGATCTCCTGGCTGTAGTTCTTCCTCCGTCACACTCATTCCGTGGGAATCCAGATACTGCGCTTCAGCAGCGGCTGTCATTCCAGACATATATGTGATTCCAATCTCCGCATAGAGACGATAAACCAAAGAAGAACAGTCATACGCACCTGGCGCATCACGATCCGCTTGACTGTAACGGCATCCCACCTTTGAAAGTGCCAGTTCCACAATCCTTTCATTTCCAACACCACCTGCCCGGCGTTTCCAACTCCAATCAATTCCACCATATCCGGATGGGGAAGTGTGTGGCTCATAGATATCCAATGTGCCATTCAGAATATTAAGGCAATCCTGTTCTTCATCTACCCAACGTGGACCCGATACAGTACCAAGTGGTCTGCGCGCCTGCATCCTTCCGTATGCTGTTTTTATAATATCCTCTGCGGTGCTGTTGGATGTTGTCCCTTCAAAATATCTTGCTGCGGTCACTGCACCATCACGAATTGAAAAAGAAGTTACACAAGCTTTTACAGCATCGGGAGCATTTACAAAATCGTAACCGAATCTGCTGGTATATAGTGTTGCTGCCGGCATAAAATAATGCTCGTATGTATAAATAGTTTGATCTGCTTCAAACGTATATTTTTCCTCTTCTGCAAGCGTCTTCCAAACCTGCCGAAAGGATGCACTATCATAAAGAGCAGAACCAGACATATTTAAAAAAGGTTCAAATACCGCATATGTTACAGGATCTTTGGTGTAACAGTATTCCACAAAGCTCACTAAACTATAGGATTTATCAAATCCATATTCTCCCATTCCTCCAGATCCGATTGCCCCACAATCACCATGGGATTCATACTTTGCGGACAAATAACAGGCTGGATCTTGTTCTGCCGTCATACTCTCCGAGCCACCCGCCAAAGCGCTTATCAGCGCAACTATCACAATAAAAGGAAGTAAAACAGCAATAACAGAAAAAACAATTCCCAACAGCGTTGTAAGTACACCTGTAATTTGCGTTACGTTTATCGCCGCAATTTTTGTCCACTTTTTTGTAGTTCGTAACACATCCCCTGATGTATTCCAAGTCGTATCATGGACTTCTTCATTTAGATATGCCTTCTGTGCTTCTTTCATCACTTCTTCGTGTGTGGCTTCTTTCTGACTCAAACTCTCTTCATAAAACTCAGCCGTCTTCTTTGCTGCCTTTGTTATGATTTTTGCGGTTTCCTGCACTACAGATCCATTCGTATTCTGTCCACCCGTTCCCTTATCGTTCCCATGCTGCCAAAAGACCGAAGAGTTTTTGTCTCTGTCAGAAGTTTTCGAGTCTGCGCCTCCTCTTTCTGTTCCTGATCCGTTCTTTTGAAAAGATCTGGTGCCAGATTCTGGCACATACTTCGGAGTCTGTTGTTGTTGTTTCTCTTCTTCCTTTCTTCGATAGGACTGCTCTTCCTCATCCAGAAATACCGGTATTCTTTTTATATTTTGTAATATACTTCTATTCTGTATACGAAGAACCCTTCTATTTCCTTTTTTTACATAGAAACGTTTTTTTCGTTCTGGAAGTTTATCCCATTGCCTTTTTTCTTTTGCACTTAGAAAAAGTCTTGGATCTGGGGTATTCGACTTCTCTTTAGCAATCGTATTTTTCGGCTTCATTGTGATTCTTTTTTCACTCACCTGCAATTTTTGCTCTGTTTTCATCAACCCCAGATCATTTTTCCTCATCAGCTTCATTTATTTTTCCTCATGGAATGTAGTATTATACAAATCATAGAGTGGATTTTCCTTTAAAATCCGGCTATCACACAAAAGAACGTCCTTTGCCCAGACAATCACACATTGCCCCGGGACATCTTCATTTAAAGCTGCGTACTCAGCACTTGAAAGATCAATAATTTCCGCAATCTCCTGCCGATCCACCCCTCCCTGGTCAAAAAAGCACTTAAATTCACAATTTTGAACAAGATATTTCACTGTTGGGTTTGCAAGTGCCGCCGACATATTTTGTACTACCAGTGTACAGATTCCACCAAACTTTCGATATGTCAGGAATGCTTTATTCAACTGTTCTGCAGAACTTTCTTTTTGGCATACAACCTGTCCTTCATCGATAATAAAATGTGTAGCTATCTGATATTTCTGATTGTAATTGATTCTCTGCGAAAGCAGATGCATGACTACCAACATAACTGGTTCCCACATCTCTGAAGAAATATTCTTCATCCCAAACGTAACAAAACGATTTCGAATATCCAAATTGGACGGTCTTGCAAACATATCAAATGTTCCGATACAATATGCTTCTAATGGCTTATAGATCTCACGTGTTTCTTGTTCATCTCTGGGATTTTCTTCTTCATAAACAAGTAGTTTATGGTAAAAGTCTGTCAGTAAGGGTTGCTCTCCTTTCTTATCCCGAAAAGCTTCTTCATAAATCTCCATTACACATTTCGTAATAATTGACTTATGAATTCCTGTTGGTGTAATTCCCTTCATAACAGAATAGCAAAAGGCTTCTGCAAAGGATGCCTGTTCCGCAATAAAAAGATCCTTTACCGCTAGATCCTCAGAACGTCTTACCTCCTCCGGGATTTCAAGAAAATTCAAATAGATCTTAGACTGTGCAGACAAATCGAAAAATTGTCCACCCAATGCCTCAGTCAACTCCCTCAACTCATTCTGAGGATCAATAGCAAATATATCATCCTCTGTTCCAATAAGCGTTTGTACAATCTCTACAGCTTTCAAAAACATACTTTTTCCGCCGCCAGAATGCCCGGAAATAATTCCATTGCCATTTTTCAGACTTTTCCGATCCAGCATAATGATGTTCTGGGTTGTACGATTCACTCCACAAAACTGTCCGCCCGGCTGAATGATATCCTTACTATAAAAAGGCTGAAAAGCGGCTAAAGAGCTGGTCAGCATACACCGCATCGTATCCACTTCCCTTGCTCCGGTCATAAGTGCCGTATTCAATGCCTTTAGCTGACGGTGATAATAGGGAACAAATTCAATACCGCCCAATCCTTCTCCAATAAATTGTACAGATTCCATACGGTTACGCAATTCTTCCTCTGTATCCGCTATAACAGTAACAAGCAATGCAAAAAAGAAACCATTTTCATCATTGTCATCAATCTGTTCCAGATAATTTTCAATTTCCTCCTTCTTTTTCTGTTTCTCATAAGATACACCAGCGACAAAATTCTTTGCGCTCATCCTTCTCTCCTGTTCCTTATGAATTGCCCTTTCGTTATTCATTCCGGTTGCAAGTAATTTATTACGAACAGCCACTCGTGGAATCGGCGCATGATCTAATGTCACCATGAGAGGAAATGGCAGATTGCTAAGTTCCGACATTACCTTGGATTCATCCAGACTATTGGGAAGTGCATAAGCAAATAATACCGATACGTATTTTTCATCCAGCTTCAGATAGTCTTTCTCACTGGTAATGGCGGTAGGTAAAATCTCATTTTTCCACATTCTCTTCGTTCTTACCATACTTTCCCAACTCCAGTTAAACTTTGACTCTTTTCCTACCCGATACATATTGTACAGCGATCGTAAACGCTCCTGAGCATTCAATGGACTCAGGCGACTTTTTACAGCTTCAAAAAGCGGCTCTAAAACAGCGTCTAAACCGATAAAATATGCTTTTGCCTCCTCAAATGTTCTTTTACGCACTGTCAGGATTAAATATCGTACCTGACAAATTTCCGGCTTTCCTCTTTTCAATCCGGCTTTGATCCACATATTATTATCGCGTCCCAGGTCACCATATTTCCCCGTCTCCGAATAAAAGATTTGTTCATAGAACTGTTCCATGTCACGTCCTGCATTACACACGATAAGCTTAAAATCCACATTGATGGAATTCAGAATCTTACATAGCGTCAAAAGCACTGCTTCTTTTTCCGTATCATCTTTCAATGTATAGTTAATATCTTCCATCAGATATGCCCGGTCAAACATCCGAACCCCATTTCCGGATTCAATTTCGAAAATCCCTTCCTCCGATATACTATGAATCGGAAGTGTCTCTCGTACATTTGTCGGTATACTGACAATCGGTCTTGTCTTTTTCCGATATTGAAGAAAATTAGCATTTCCCATCGTTATACCCATCTTTTCACTCCTTCTATCTCTTCTTTTTAAACCGCTCGTCCATTTTCTCCGGCATTGATACATATTCACCAGCTTCATAACTCAAATTTTTAATTTTCTTCTCATACCAGATTTCTTTCATCAACTCTGTTAACCGCATTCCATAATAACGAAAAAATCCAAGCAAAAGAATTGGCGCTGCTGGCGGAAGTCCCAGATATAAAACCATGTTCAAGGGCAGATGAAATTGATAATAAAAGAAAAAGGAAACGGCTCCCATAATTCCAAGTGCCGCACCAATGTACAGCACCTCTTCCATCGAAAAACCTCGCCAACTATCGTCCTTGTACTCTTTCTCAAAATCTTTATTGATATTAATATTCATCTTTCTTTTCTCCTACAATCCAAACGATTTTCGCAGTAAACCTTCCGCTGATTTCACTGTAGTCGCTGTAATTGTCATCGTCATAAGTCCTTCCAACACACTAAGCGTCCACTCTGCCAGCGTTCCCTCCATATATTGAAGTACCGATAATCCACCCTGAATCATCCAGCCGGAAATTGCCATTGCCAGAGAAATAACAACAATTTCGAATGCCGCAGTCAAAAATGACTTTACCCAAGCAGTCGCCGTATTGTTTATCCCACGATCTCCAGCTACTGAAGCCAATGCAATCGGGCAAAACAGTACGAGTAAATATAAATTGATAAAGCGTTTATACAGGGTGAAGAAGATTATGAATCCACTTACCAGTGCCACAATCAGATAAACCAATCCCCATAATATGTACGTTAAAAACTCACCAATATTTGTTTCTTCCGGTAGAACTGTCGTAATGGAAGTTTCCACTGAAATTTGAAAGGCAAGATTGGAAGCCATCCGAAAAAACGTCTGAATCAACGGAAGCGCATTCGCCAAAAGGAACTCGGCAATCACCAGCTTAACACCATAATTCACCAATAATTCCAGTGTGATATTCTTCCTAAAATCTGCTATCTCTTTCAGAAAACCAATCAGCAGAAAAACCATCAAAAGGGAACTCCCAATAAGGAAGAATGGGGGATATAGCGTATTCACTACGTTCCCCCAAACAGATCCTCCTGCCACATCCATTGGTGTAATTCCAACTAATGCCTGTACTGCATTCAGACAAGCTCGCCAGATTGCATTCGCTGGATAAGTAAGATTAAACGCACCTACAAAAAGATCACTTAATAGATCTTGTATCCAGTCTGGTATCATAATTTCATCCTTTCAACAATGTAAAAATAGATCCGGCAGACATACATACTACACCCGCAGCAATACGTTTAAATGCTGTTGCCTGCATAACACCATCATTTCCCATCAAAGATGTTCCAAAATCAAAGATTCCCCAAAGGAGGAAAAATCCTCCCACCAGACTAATTACCTGAGTCAAAAATGTATGAAAAGTATTTAATCCATTCAAAGTTGAGCCAGCATCAATAGCAAATACTGGTGTCACTGTGAACAGGGAACAGATTGCTACAATCGTCATATGAATCAATGCCTGACGAATCCACCGATAACATCTCTCCATTCTTTTCTCTTTATCTGTATGTAATTTTTTCATCATCTTATCTCTATTTTTCTGTTTCATCTCGCTACCCCTATCTTCCTTTAATTAGTCCGAATGAAAATGCAATGACCGCTAAAAAAGCTACTAACGAAAAATTTCTTACAATTACCTCAAACTTTCCAAGTGGGAAAAAAATCAAGGCTACGCCTCCCGCTGCGGCAATAACAAGCAAAAAAACAATTATTGCAATAATTTTCTTTTTATTCATAAGTCCTCCTACTCTGGTACCAGAGTCTGGCACCTTTTTATTTATCGGAAGCTCCGCTAAAGCAGAGCCCCCTCTTACTCATTTCTTCTTCGTGATCCGTTTCACCACATGCTGTTTTTTCTTCTTAACTGCCCGTACTACTACCGCCAATATCACCAGTAATGCACCTCCGGCAAGTACCAGATATGGTAAGATCTGGGTCACATCCCCTGTTTTCACTGGCTTGCTGGTTCCAATCGTTGTTGTCTTTGGCTTATTGCTCGTAAGCGTTACCGTTTTTTCTGGTTCCTTTTTGTAAACTACGGTTTGATCCTCATCCGCCAAATCTTCGTGTACTGCAATCTCCCGTTCTTCATAAACCAACTTTTCAAACGCTACAATCTGTTTATCATCCAATCCTGATGCATCGAATGTAAAGGAAAGCGAAATAGAACCACTTTCTTTTTCTGCGGTAAATGTCTGTTCAGCGGTGATTTCCTTTCCTTTCACCTGTAAAGGCTCTCCTGTTGCCTTATCCATCAACCTTCCTTTTACCGTATACTCCTTACCAACAAGCAATCCTTCATACATCACTTCGTCCACTACTGTAACTTTCTTAGCTATAGTACCCTCATGCGTACCGCTCTTTTGGTCTGTTGCATTTGTCCGAATGCTCGGAGCACAAAAAGTAATCCTCTGCTTCTTATCTTCTAAATCTTCATGAGCCGCTATTTCCTTCGATCCATGAAACAGCTTTTCATATACAACCACTTCTTTTCCCTTTAAGTCAGTTGCATCAAAAGTAAAATGAACCTCAATATTTCCCTCGTTCTTCTTCGCAACAAACGTTTTTTCGGCAGTTACCTTCTTTTCATTGATCAGCAATGGCTTTCCTGTTGCTTTATCCATCAAGATTCCTTTTATGGTATATTCTTCATCAGAAAGCAGATTCTTATAAGTCACCTGATCGACTACTGTAACTTCTGGAAGTGCATAAGCCATATTGGATTCTGTCAATATGTCTGCCGCATTTGTCTGTATCTGCGTTGTTACAAACATCACTGACTGTTTCACATCGTTGATATCCGTATGTACGGCAATCTCTTTTCCTTCATGGTACAGTCGTTCAAAAACTACTACCGTCTTCCCTTCAAGACCAGAAGCATCAAAAACAAACGCTAAGCGAATCGTTCCTTTGGATGCTGATGCAGTGAAACTTTTTTCTGCATTTACTTCTCTCCCATTCACAAGCAATGCTTTTCCGGTAGACTTATCCATCAAAGTTCCTTTTACCACATATTCTTGTCCTGGAATCAGATCATTGTACGTTATTTCATCTTGAATTGTCACTTGTTCAACTGCATATGCTTCTTTTGTTCCCGTCTCTTTTTCAGATGCATTTGTCTGAATTTTAGGATTGCGGAAATGGATCGTCTGCTCCGAGTCTTCCAGATCCTCGTGTGATGCTACAAGTTGTTTTCCGAGATACAACTTCTCAAATACAACCAGATCTTTTCCATCCAAACCAGAAGCGTCAAAAGTAAATTCCATCATTACGCTTCCATTGGGATCTTTCGCTGTAAACTCTTTCTCCGTAATTACTTCTTTTCCATTTACCAGAAACGGTTTCTTCGTCTCTTTGTCCATCAGAATCCCTTTTACCGTGTACGTCTTATCCGGGATCAAGTTCACATAGGATACCTTATCCTGAATTGTTACTTCTTCCGTTGCATAGGTGTCCTGACGATTCATTTCTTTTACGCATGCCGTAGTGAATATTTTTGCAACCGGAACTAGCTGATCCGTAACAGTTCCCAGATCTACAACAACGTTGTCACGTTTAATAACCACATCAAACTTAATCAATTCGTGCCCCTTATTCGCTTCACAAGGCTGTTCTTCCACTGTGTACGTATCATAGATTAAAGCTCCCTTTTCATCGTCTACCTCAGAGGTTCCAAACCAAATACCATCTTCCGGCTTCTCTCCCCGATTTGTATTCTGAGAATGTGGATTCCAAGAGGAACTGGTACTATAAAAACCATTTTCATCCGTAACGAAGGCATGGGATTCCTTTGTTGTCTTGCTGGTAATGGTGAATTTTACATTTGCCATACGTTTATACGTATCAGCTTCCGCTTTCACAAGCTGGAAATCTCCACGTTTCACCTGATTCTTTGCTGGAGTCTTAGACAATGCTACAATCTTTCCATTCTCTCGGATCTCAAAGTTCTGGGAAAGATTTTCTCCCTCCGGCAAATATCCTTCTGGAGCTTCTAATTCAGAAATCGTATAATCACCATATGGCAATGCATTCTCTTTCGTCTTTGCAATCCCTTTGGCATCTGTAGCGATTGTCATAACCGTCTCACCATTTTCATAAGATTTTCCATCTACTACAACTGGCAGCTCGTTCCTACTTATAATGGCGAATTTGGCTCCTTCTAAAGACGCCGAGCCCTGAGGATTTTTTTCATCCAGTTCCAGATCCCACTTTTCAATGGAGACTCCGCCTTTTACCGTTTCATCTGCAACGATAAATTCATTTCCACCTTTCAGATGAGCTCCGCTATTGGAATCTGTAATCTGCGACACATATACACCTTCAACTTTCTCCTCGCTGTTCTTTGGACGCAGATAACTACCTTCCAGCGTATATCCATTAGGCGCTTTGGTTTCTTCGATTGTTATAGTTCCCAATGGAAGGGTTGGTTTGGTATTCCCCATGGATGTCCGATAGAACTCATCACCTGCCACTTTATAATCTTCTGATAACATTGTTCTATAAACTGTTTTACCATTTACATCTAATCTGGCTTTTGTTTCTATAACCCACGTTCTTGTTGCTTTAGAGGGTAATGTGTCTTTTGTATAATACCCATCATAATATTTAACCGTGAATTGAGCGCCTGCCAGTGATGCCATTCCCTGCACACTGCCTTCCTCTCCCGTCTCTTTATCGATCTTCGTGATCTCAATAGTAACAGGATCATTCAGAGGATCATTTTTAATCGTAACGTTTTCTGTTTTAGAATCCAGCGAAACTTTCACCCCTATAGCATTTAAAGAATATCCTTTCGGTGCTTTCTTTTCTTTTACCATATATTCCCCGTAAGCAAGTGCTCCTGTTTTCGCCACTCCGTTCTTATCTGTTGTAACTTCCTTCACTTTTTCATTTCTGGAATTAAAGATCTCAAAAACTGCACCTTCTAAGGAATAGCAATCATTTCCGTTTGTGATATCTGGGTTCGAGGATGCTTTCTGGATCACTATCTCGCCAGTTGTTGGCTGGATTGTTGCCTTTACAGCTTTACTAAACGCTTGATAGGCTGCACCTTCAAAAATCGTCACTTTCTGCCAATCCGGACGGGCTGGAAGGTATGTCCACCCACTCATATAGCTCGGTATTCTTCCCGTTACTGTCGCAGTAATATCAAGTCCTGTTTCTTGTGCTTTCTGATAGGCTTCCTCTGGAATCCAAATCTTAAACGCTGCATAGGTTTTTGAAGATTCCCATACGATCTCTGCTCCGGCAGGTGCATTAGAAAGCGTTGCATCCACATTATCAATGTATTCTTTGCAAGATCCATATTGTTCGCTTCCGAAGTCCTGACGATACCAGTCTGTTGCAAAACCAAGCTGTCCATTTCGTGCTTCCTGATGCCAGGTATTCTGACTGACTGGCAAAAGCGAATATTCATTCCCTTTATACATTGACCCATCAAATCCTGCGTAATTGGTATCATTTTTCGCATCAGAAACCATCTTTGTAACCATGTTTCTGATACCGGTATCCGCTATCGTAGGCAAAATCATATCCAGCGAAAACTCGTTATTCAAAACATGAATTGCCGTCTGTGTTACAAAATAATCTGCTTTCCAATCTCCCGTTCTATATCCTTTCCATACTGCCGGTTCTCCCCAATAGCGTACACCATAGGTAAGACAATAGACAATTTGCTTATTCAACATTCCGGTGTCATCCCAGCCCATCGGACCATCTGGCGTTTCTTTTTTATATTCCAGACAGTACGCCATACGCCACTTGTTTTCCATATCTCCGCTTCCATCCTGCTTTACATACTTTAAAGCAGGTCTTGTCAAAGTTGAAAATTCCAATGGTCCTCCAGATTCCACAACACTCAAAGAAGAAGTAGCAACTGTTCTTCCTTTTGATGCTTTCTCGTAAATCATTGTCTCGCCAGCATGAAAAGGAAACGTTTCGATCTCCGTATTTGTTTCTTCGGATTTCTCTATCTTTTTGTCACTTTCAAAATCCTTCTCCTCCTCTTTCTCTGGCTTCGTTTGATCTGAATTTGCCGTTTCAGACAATTCTTTTTCAGAATCACTTACAGAATTTCCATTTTCTAAATCTGATTCATCTAAAACATCATTTCCAGAACGCTCCTTAAATGTAAACTGTACTTCTAAATCATCTTGTACTGTTATATCCACGCCGTACATACTGGATTGGTTTAATTCTTCTGCTTCAGTGATTTCCTGCAAAATCCCGGTACTGTCCAATAACTTATAAGATTCTACCTCGGCTCCTTCCATTGGTATAGCATCCAAATGAATCTCGCTTCCCTCTTCCACTTCAAGGGATAGTGTCGTATTCGCTTCTGCCTGATAAAACTTTTCTTCTGCATCCTTGATTGCAACACTCCCCAAGTCTCCCACAGTAACGGTTATATTTCTTATTGACGGTTCCAAAGGCTCTTCCGTTTCTGTAGCTGAAACAATTTTTGTCGGAAAAGATGTACCAAGCATAACCATTGCCAGCAAACCGCTTAGCAGACGTTTCTTATATTTTTTCATTGATATCTCCTTCCATTTTTTCTATATTTTTTTCCCTTAGAAAAGAGCATTCACGTCTGAATCCTCCTTTCTCACAACAGATCCGGCGGAGCTCTCTCTTGCTTTCTCATTCAGCACCTCCTTATTTTTGAGCATAAAAAAAACCAGAAAATATTTTTTCTGGTCATATACATTCTTATATAATTATAGTTTACTCCGATACAAATAAGTTTTCTAGGTTACTTTAGGTACAATTTTCACTTGTGCTTTGATAGCTTTTATGCTATCATTTGTTTAAAGAATAAAATGTAATGGAGAACATAAACTAATGTACACAGTCGAGTTTTACGAAACTACTGATGGAAAGTCTGAACTCTGGGATTTTCTTGAAGAATTACGTGTAAAAACAGCTACCAGCAAGGATGCTCGTATTCAATATAAACAAATCAGCTTATATATACAATTATTGCAAGATAATGGAACCCGCTTGGGTGAGAATATTACCAAACATCTTGAAGATGATATCTGGGAACTACGTCCCGGAAATAATCGTGTCTTTTACTTTTTCTTCGAAAATGATACCTTTGTCTTACTTCATCATTTTCGAAAAAAATCCCAAAAGACTCCACGGCGCGAAATTGAAAAAGCCAAAAATGAACGTATCGACTACATAACCCGAAAGGAGAATAATAAATTATGAGAACTTGGAATGATTATAAAGAACACATAAAAACAGTTGATCCGGAGATCGCCAAGGATCTAAAAGAGGTCGAAGGAATCTCTTCTATCGTTAGTGCAATGATTGAACAACGCACCGCAATGGGACTTAGCCAAAGAGAACTGGCTGCAATGTGTGGAATTCCTCAATCATCCGTTGCACGAATTGAATCTTGCAAAACTACTCCTAACCTGGGAACTCTGCTTAATATTTTTCAGCATCTCGGATTACAATTAACTGTAACACCATTTAAACCAACCATTTAACATTCAAGAGGGATTTCCTTTACAGAAATCCCTCTTACTCCAAGTGTACCAGAATCTGGCACACGAATCCTCTACAGGATAATTCTTGAGTTTCAACTTGCATTGTGCCAAATCCCGGTATATTCTCCAGTGTATTACTTTGTTGCTCCGCAACTACATCTATAACCGTCTATTACTTTTTTATCGTAGGCTGCCTGATCCACGATCCAGACTTCTTTATACTCGGCTTCATGATGGATTACCTCACCAGTTGGAATCTTTTCATTATGGTATCCGCCCAAGCACTCTGTATCTGCCAAATGCGACATAAATTCATCATCGCTTAAATCCGTCAAATCCATTCCACAGGTATTACATATTGTACGGTCTTCCATCACCGGCTCATCCCATGCTTCAGCAACCAGTTCTTTATCCCAATGACCTACCTCTGCAACCGGTTCCAAATGCCATTCTTCTTTCCATGTATGCGTATGTGTATTTACTCCATACCCCGGAATCCATGCGCCATCTGCACCTACATAATGACTACCAATCCACGTATTGGTCGCCATCGCTCCTGAGCCTGTCACAAAATAATCACCTACCCATTGATTTGCCAGCATCCAGCCTGCGCCATCAAAATAATACCATTGTCCACCGATTTTCTCCCAACCATTTCTGGTATAACTTCCGTCTGCATGACGGTACCACCAACGATTTCCACTCTGAACCCATCCTACCTGTGCTTTCGTAGTAGTTATCTGTGTTTTTCCCGGCACCCATGCCCCACTTCCATCTACATAATCATTGCCAATCCAGGTATTTGCCGCCATCGCTCCTGAGCCATACATATAGTAGCACTTTCCTCCAATCCAATGCCAGCCCTCTCCCAGCATTGCTCCGCTTTCCTGCAGGTAATACCAGGTACCGCCAACCTTCTGCCAGCCTGTCAGCATCCAGCCTGCATTATCAAACAAATACCATTGTCCACCGATCTTTTCCCAACCATTCCTGGTATAACTTCCATCTGCATGACGGTACCACCAACGACCGCTATTCTGAATCCATCCCGACTGCGTTTTAACCTTACCGGGAATCCATGCTCCTGAATTATCTACATAATCATTGCCAATCCACGTATTCGCTGCCATCGCTCCTGAGCCATGCATATAATAACACTTTTCTCCGAGCCAATGCCAACCCTCTCCCAGCATTGCTCCACTTTCCTGCAGGTAATACCATGTACCGCCAATATTACGCCAGCCCGTAGCCATATACCCATTACTATCAAACCAATACCACTGTCCGTTTATTTTCCTCCATTCATTTGCTGACCAACCTCCATCCTCATCCTGATACCACCATCCCTTTTGATTCACTTTCCATTCGGCAGCTTCTGCCTGCACATTCGGCACTGCTAACGTTCCAAACATGATTGCTCCTGCCAGTAAAAAACCTGCTATTTTTTTCTTCATACCGTCTTTCCTCCTACCCTACTTTTCCTTCATCTGTCACAACCTCATTAGCCGCTTCCATAAAATTCTTCATCCGATCAACTACCCCATCTTTTCCAGAAGATGCTTTCTTTTCAATAATAATCCTTCCTGCTTCCGTATCCAGAATGATATCTACCTGTCTTTCTTCCTCCGTAATCCCCAATTCCTTTATCCAGGACGTAGGAAGTGTGATCCGATTCGTCATTCCACCTTTGCCTGCTGTTCCTCCTGACTTGGCAAATAGAACTTTCGCCTGTCTGATTTCATCTTTACTCATTAAATACCATGCCTCCTTCACGAATTATTCTTTGTACTTTAAGATAACGCATTCGACACGAATAGTCAATAGTATTCGTGTCGAATGTTGTATTTTCTTTATTTACGTACAAATTACATCCTTTTTTGTCTACTAAAATACTTTTCTTCCTGATTCTATAATTTATATCTCTTCCTCCATCTACCCATTCTTTTTTTTACCACTACCTATAACTCTGAACCAACAAATTTCTCCGGCGGAGCCGGGAAAGAATATCTCATGTTCTCATGAGCTGCATACGCAGAATCAGAAGCTAATATTAAGAATAAATATAGTCAACACACAAATCTCTCTTTTCTCTTGAATTTACTGCATTTCCTCTATTTTCTTACCTACATAAAAACGGAATTCTTCCTCTCACTTTCCGCTACAGAAACGGAATCTCTTCCTCCACATCTACGCAAAAACGGAATCATATTTTCACAGACTACTTTAAAAACGGAATGAAATCTCCATGTTATTCTTCTCCTTCCAAATTACTGATATGTTCCACCAGAATTTAATCTTCCCACTCATATTTCATATTCACTACCATAATTCAATTTTCTTTTTTTATACTGGAAATAGACCTGGCGATTGCCAAGCCTTATGAACAAATGATTTTCTCTCTCACAAGTTTATGAATCAGTTTTATATTCAATTCTCTTAGATTATTGTGAAGCATTTCTAAACTTCTATGTATAATTTCTGCCAAGTCAAAAGCCTCAGCATATTCATTGTATTGTGTAAGGATTGTTATCAGTTCCTTCTTCTCTTCTGTTGATCCCTTCACCTTATTTCTCCGCAATGCTGTATTCACTTCCTGGGTGTACAGAGTTTCCCGATCCGTAATTCCTAATTCAATAGTTTCCCACTCACTCCATTCGATTTTCTTCTTCAGTCTCTTTATGTAATAAACTCCATTCTTCAGAAAGACATTAAAATATTCTTTTATTCTTTTCAAATAGCCTTGAATAGATCTACTATGTACCTGAAAATATTCTTGAAATTTTGCTATAAATACTTGTCTTTTTATCATATACGTTCCATTTGCCGCAGAATCACAGTTTTTAAGCAATTCAAGCGTCAGGATCTTCTCTTTCGCTTTCATCCGAAAAAATTCGCCACTTAAGAAAATCTTTTTATTTGTTGCCAAATATCCATTTCCCGTTCCTCGATAACATTTATTTGAATAGTCATTATTAAGGATCGTTATATTCATATCATAGCGGCTTCCCTTTTCCCTGCTTATAAAATGTTTCTCCTCCAACTTTTTAAGAGATACATAGATTTGCGTCTTATGCCGGAAGGTCGCTGCAGCAATATCTTTATAATAGATACCTTTAATTCTCCCACTCTCATCCTGAAAGCGGGAGATATATAACAGAATATCAATTTCTGTACCTGTTAGGTTTTCTTCTTTTATTCTGTTAATAATCGCATAACGTAATTTCTGCATCTTATATATTTTTCTCCTGTCGCTATATTCTTTTCAAATCGTCTCTCTCACTTAAGCGGCAAACTTGCATTTTAACTTTATTCCCCGCTTCAAATTTTCCTATATATGCTTCTTTTATATTAAACTCTGGATAACGGTTCCCCGGATATAATTGTAATTGCCTATTCCGTTCAAAAAAATCAAAACACAATTCTTGTATTTCTTTTTTAGAATTTTCTGTCCCTTCATCATCAAATACTGAAATGCAAAACACATAGGGATCTTCCAAGCATATTTCGGGAT